>OBPD01000054.1_pt1 | contig 10252 bp, 5 predicted proteins | sample 1494311 | NCBI WGS metagenome assembly OBPD01 (sample SAMEA3275629, study PRJEB22092) | marine metagenome | biome: Marine; feature: Surfacel waters; material: Sea Water | collected 2014-06-20T10:00:00+00 | depth 75 m | reverse complement strand
AAAAAGATAAAGATTAAACAAATCATTAGAGAAGAAGGACCGAAAAATCATTTTCTTAAGCAAGGAACTCCAACAATGGGTGGAATTTTCTTTATCCCCATTGGAATAATAGTAAGCAACATTTTATATTTCAACCAAGACAATTACGATATTATTTTGACTTTAAGCTTTGTTATTATATTTTTTATGTTTATTGGTTTTATAGACGATTTGCTAAGTTTAAAAAAAAAATTAAATACTGGTCTGAGCTCTAACCAAAAAATACTTTTACAATCTTTGATCAGTCTTATTTTTATTCTTATTTGTGCATCTAATAATTTAATACCTCAAAATATACAAATAGCTAATAAAGTATTTAATATAGGAAATTTAATTTATCCTTTAGGGATATTTGTATTATTAGCCGAAAGTAATTCAACGAATTTGACGGATGGTTTAGATGGTTTATTGAGTGGCTGTAGCGTATTAATTTTCACAGGCCTAGCTATCAGTATTTTAATTGAAAATCCAAGTAATAATTCTACACTCGCTCCTCTCTGCATAGCAATGGCTGGAGCTTGTATGGGATTTCTTTTTCTAAACAAATATCCTGCAAAATTATTTATGGGAGATTCAGGTTCCTTAGCTATAGGAGCATCCCTAGGTGGTATAGCTTTAATATCAAATCATCTTTGGTCTCTTTTAATTATGGGGGGAATACTTGCCGCAGAATCTATCTCAGTAATAATTCAAGTAAGTATTTTTAAAATTTCTAAACGAGTAAAGGGAAAGGGTCATAAATTATTTTTAATGACTCCGTTACATCATCATTTTGAACTTAAAGGTAACGATGAGAGTTTAATTGTAGGTAGCTTTTGGTTAATTACATTATTCTTAGTCATAATAAATCTAATTTTTTTGATTAAATCCTAACTCTTTAAATTGAAAAGATGACCTATTTTACTTGGAAAGAAGAAGGACTAACTAAAGACTGTGAAACTTTAGATTCTATGGCCGCTAGATTTGAAGAATCTGCAAGACTTATGAGAAAAATGTCAGCAGAAGGTTTTAAAGTAGAGAAAAGAAATAAACGGCAAATAATCACACATATCGATTCAAAAATTTTTAATGATTGGGGGTTTGTTAGTGAGGAACCACCATATCAACAACTTACAATGATACTTGAAGAAGAAATAAAGTAAAATTTACTTATTACTTTCAAAATATAAATACTGACAAACCATGCCAATAAAAAAATTATTGCGTTTTAAAAAATCAAAAATTCTTTAAGCCATCTAAAACACCATCTCGAGCCTCAGAAAAGAAAACTCTTTGTTGGGATCTAAATCCATCTAATGACGAATCATGATCAAAAGGAATAATACTTTTGGTTAATCCCCTTATCAACTCATCATCTCCTTGCTGACTTGCTACTACGAGAACTTTTTCTAAAGATAAACCCCAACGTAAAGTCAAGTATCTAATAGCTTCCGCTCGTGATGCTCGCAAAGGAACAACATCTAAATACCAATGACATTTTAGATGAGGAGAAGCAGCAAGTCCTGACTGCCTAAGTCTTTTTCGTACCAAAGGTAAAATTGCATCACTAGGTTCTTTTAATAAATAACTAACCTTATAAGGAGCTTGGTGTTCAGATGATTGAAGCTCTAAGTAATCTTTTAAATCAAATAAAACCTTTTCTACACCTTTACGATTCCAATCAACAGTTATTGAATCTTGCCAAAAGATATCTGATTTATTTTCATCAGAATAATAAATTTCAGTCCCAGCTTGACATACCCATACCGAAGGTTTGGGTAGTTGCGTTTCTGCATATCTATAACGAGCAGCTTTAATAGATCTTCCAGTTAAAATTCCCAATTGGATATCATTATTCAATGAATTATTCTCTAACTTGTTTCTCAATTTTGATAAGGATTTTGATTGCTCAAGGTAATTATCTAAATCAAGAAATATTATTTTTTGACCGATAGGAGTGGTTTCTTTAATATTTCCAAGTGTCCAGTGTCGAGGTGCAAGAAATTTAAGACGCTTCTGCATCAATGCAATGTAATTACAGACATGAGCATCCCAACTAAAATGCCTGCTTACTCCCTCAACTCCATTGTTGCTCCAAGTTTTCCATAAAGAAAGGTTTGAACCAGCTGTCTCTAAACCATCTCTAAATGCTTCTAAATCAGTTACATCTACAAGTAGACCATTTTCACAACGAGAAAGAATATCCCTTGGGCCGCCATCATCAGTAGTTACCGTAGGCAAACCACACGCAGCGGCTTCCAGTAATGTCAATCCAAATGGCTCAGTTAAAGCGGGATTAACAAATAGTCCGCTTCTATTTGCAGCCCAACGATAAATTGATGGAATTTGCTCTCTTTTATGTTGTTTTGGAAAAGCAACTTTTCCATATAAATTATATTTATCAACCAATTCAAAAACTTGCTGAAATACTTCTCTTTGCTGTTTCTCAAGCTGACGAGAATCTTCGCGACAACCTAAAATTAAAATAAGATTATGTCTTTGCTGCAAAATTGAGGAACGTCCATAAATCTCAATTAACGCAGGAATATTTTTTCTCCTTACTGCTCTTGATATAGCTAAGAGTGGTGGAAGATTTAAATCTCTCAAAAAAGGGTTAAAAAGTTTATTTAATTCTTTTTCCTCATCCTTTGAATTAATCTCTGCTGAGTAAAAGCGATTTAAATCAACACCAGGTGGAATTATTTCTACGTTTTTTGAGCTAAATCGTCCATAACGAGCGTACTGCTCCTGAGATTCCTGCTTAGTGCTTGTGACAAGTAAATTTGAATGTGCTAAAGCTAATTCCTCTGCATCAATTCTTTTGCTAATTGAATAAGTTTGCTCTATCTGATCATGATCAATTCCAGCAGCCAATAATCTTCTCAGTTTTTCACGGCCCAATGAATGGCCAGTAAAAACTAATGGCAATCCTAATCTTCGACTAACCAATGCTCCTACATAACCAGCATCGGCATAATGAGCATGAATCCAATCAGGGAATTTATTTTCTTTCTGCAATCTTTGAACTATGCGATCAGCTAAATCATCTAAGTAAGGCCATAACAACTCCTTTCTCACATAACGCTTAGGACCAAAAGGCAATCGAATAATTTCCGCACAACTTGATATCTTTTCAACAGGATTTGAGTAGTCAGAAGATACTCTCCTATCATTAATTAATCTTGTAATTAGTTCAACTTTTTCAACTTCTGGTCTTGCTGCAAGTCCTTTTACTAATTCTAAAACATATAAAGTTTGTCCTCCAGTATCTGAGTCTCTACCTAACTCAAGATCATGTGAACGGATTAAACCATGTAAATTTAAATGTAAAAGTCTTAATCCCAAGCAAAACCTCAATAAGAGATTGTGGATTACTAATTGATTTATGACTCATTAATTCTAAAGAAAGCATAAAAATAAATTTATAAGTAATCAAGTTTTTTTAATATTCTGTCTATCACTTGATATTTAGAGTTTTACCAATCGAAAAAATCAAAATCCAATATTTAATATTAAGGAATGTGTACAAAAATGAAAAAATCAAACTATCTAGAATAGTGCATTTCTAAAACTTTTTTTAAATAACCACCTGTATGACTGTTTTTATTTGTTGCCACTTCTTCAGGGGTTCCCATAGCAATAATCTCGCCTCCTCGATTACCTCCTTCAGGTCCCATATCAATAATCCAATCTGAACACCTAATAACATCCAAATTATGCTCAATAACAATAATTGAGTTCCCTTTGTCTACCAATCTCTGAATAACATCCATTAATTTATGAACATCATAAAAACTTAAACCAGTTGTAGGTTCATCGATTAAATAAAGAGTTTTACCAGTAGCTCTTCTAGATAACTCAGTGGCAAGTTTTACTCTTTGAGCTTCTCCTCCAGATAGTGTTGGAGCAGGTTGACCAAGTTTAATGTATCCAAGCCCAACATCTAAAAGCGTCCTTAATCGATCTGCAGCTTGAGGTATTGCAGAAAAAACATCAACAGCTTGCTCAACAGTCATTTCTAATACATCGGAAATAGAATAGTTTTTATATTTGACTTGTAATGTCTCTCGATTAAATCGAGCTCCTTTACATACATCACATTGAACATAAACATCAGGAAGAAAATTCATTTCAATTACATTTACACCTTGACCACGACAAGCCTCGCATCTTCCACCTTTAACGTTAAAACTGAATTGACCTGCTTGATATCCTCTCGCTTTTGCTTCAACAGAGGTAGCAAAAAGTTGGCGTATAGGATCAAATGCACCTGTATACGTAGCAGTATTCGATCTTGGGGTTCTACCAATTGGAGATTGGTCAATAACAATAACTTTATCAATAGATTTAATACCTTTCAGTTCTTTTAATCCTTTTGGGAAAGGAACTTTCAAGCCTAGAGAGTGATTTAAAGCAGGATGAAGTAATTCATTTATGAGAGTACTTTTACCACTTCCACTGACTCCAGTGACAGCAACTAATCTGCCTAATGGAAAATCAACTGAAACATTTTTTAAATTATTTTTATTACAATCGATCAAACGTAATTTTCTTTGCACTGAATCTCTCCTACTAGTAGGAGTGGGAATAGATGAGCGCCCGCTAAGATAAGCACCCGTCAATGATTTTTTTGCTGTTAACAAATTATCCAAAGATCCTTGAGCAATAATTTCACCTCCATGCACACCTGCACCAGGTCCAATGTCTACCAAATGATCAGCTGATCTTATCGTGTCTTCATCATGTTCTACAACCACTAAAGTATTACCTAGATCACGTAGCTTTTTTAATGTAGACAATAATCGATCATTATCTCTTTGATGTAGTCCAATACTAGGTTCATCTAACACATAAAGAACTCCTGTTAAACCAGCACCTATTTGCGTAGCAAGGCGTATTCTTTGAGCTTCCCCCCCAGATAAAGTCATTGCGGGCCTATCTAAAGTTAAATAATCAAGTCCAACATCTAACAGAAATTGAAGCCGTAATCGAATTTCTTTGAGGACTAATTCCCCAATCTTCTTTTGTTTATTAGAAAGTAATTGCTTTGAATTATTAGTTGTTTCCAAACCCATTAATTCTTCAACATTCTCAAGCGTGGTAGAAACACTTGATGAAGTGAGATCAGTTATGGCAAAAGGCCCAAGTTTTACAGCAAGCGCTTCCGGACGTAACCTCTTGCCATGACAGCTTGCACATGGAACTAGTTCAAGGTATTTCTCTAACTTTTGGCGAACAGCTTCTCCGTTTGCATCCTGTAACTGTCTTTCTAAAATAGGTAAAATACCTTCAAAAGGTCTTTTAAATCCCGAATCTTGCTTATATCTACTATCTACTTTTATTAAAATAGGTTCCTTACTACCATTTAACAAAATATTTTTTTGCTCCTCTTTTAAATCTTTCCAAGGAGTTTTTATTTCAAAACCAAATGCCTCGCCAACTGAAAATAATAATGAAAAATAATATGAATTATCTTTATCACTCCAGGGTGCAACAGCAGCATAAACCGGTAAAGATGGGTCAGGTACAACCCTCTCACAAGTAAATTTTTTCAAATGACCTAAACCATGACAATCAGGACAAGCTCCATATGGGCTATTAAATGAAAATAATCTTGGAGATAATTCCTCAATCACCGCCCCATGAACTGGACAAGCGAAATTCTCAGAAAATAATCTTTCTTTTTCAATACCTTTAGGAAGTTCTTCGTTCTTTTTAGGGACTACTTCAACGATTGCTAAACCATCTCCCCTTTTCAAAGTAGTGCTTAATGAATCAGTTAATCTCTCTTCGATACCCTCTCTCGCAATCAATCTATCAACCACTACTTCAATAGAATGAACTTGATTTTTATCTAATTCAATATTATCTGCCAACTCTCTCACTTCTTTATTAATTCTTACTCGAACAAACCCTTCTGCAGCAAGTCCAGATAATAATTTTGAGTGTGTTCCTTTTTTACCTCTGACTACTGGTGCAAGTAATTGATATCTAGATCCTTCGGGAAGAGTCTTAATTTGATCAACCATCTCATCTATACTTTGGGGCTTAATTGGCCTAGAGCACTCAGGGCAATGAGGTTCCCCGGCTCTTCCAAAAAGCAAACGAAAATAATCTTGTATCTCCGTAACTGTTCCAACTGTTGAACGCGGATTATGACTTGTTGATTTTTGATCAATTGAAATTGCTGGTGATAAACCTTCAATTGAATCAACGTCTGGTTTATCAACCTGACCTAAGAATTGCCTTGCATAAGCAGACAAACTCTCGACATATCGTCTTTGCCCTTCAGCAAAAATAGTATCAAAAGCTAAAGAACTTTTACCACTTCCACTAACACCTGTAAAAACAACCAATTTATTTCTTGGAATAGATAAATCAACGTTTTTTAAATTGTGTTGCCTTGCACCACGAATAGTTATGACATCTTCACTAGAAGAACCATTATTTAATGCATTTTTTTTTGAATTAGGTTTCGGACTTCCCATTAGGGAAAAATACTAATGGTTAATTATATAAAAAGATATGCTCATCATGCAGCCTTGTGTTCCAGCAAGCTCGCCGCATAAGCATTCGCTTCTACAATTTCACCGCCAGCCAATAAGGCCAATTCCCTTTGCCTATCTGAGATTTCCCTTAAATTAATAACATCAGACTTTGTGTGACCAGAGATAACACTCTTTTTTAAAGCAAAATGATTATCAGCAAATGCTGCAATTAAAGGTTGATGAGTCACGCAAAAAACTTGACGATGATTTGCTAATTCACAAAGCAAATTAGCTACGTAACTACTAATTGATCCACTAACACCCGAATCAATTTCATCGAAAATCAATAAATTGCAGTTTTCAAATGTAGAAAATATAGCCTTTATTGCAAGGAGCACTCTAGATTTTTCACCACCAGAGGCTGTTTCAGCAAGAGACGCTAAAGGGATACCTGGATTTGCTGAAAACATAAAGTTGACTTTATCAATACCATTGATTGTTGGTTCACATTCTTCAAAGACGACTTTAAAACGAACATTAGGAATACCTAATTTTTTTAAGCTAATAATCAATTTTTCTTCAAGTTGTGAAGCAATATTTTTTCTTATAACTGATAAATCTTTATTAGATTTGTCTCTTATAGTTCTTTTTTTATTTTCATCGGAAGAGTAATCATTAATGTTATTAGAACTTTCTTGCAGAGATAAAGAATTGAATAATTCATTTTTATACCGAATAAGATCTGGTATATTTCTTTGATATTTTTTTTGATAAAATTTGAGAGTAGATAATCTAACTTGCAAATCATTTAAAAAAGACGGATCAATATCTAATGTTTTTTCGTAATCATTAATTTGATAAATTAAATCGTTAAGATTATTAGTTATTGTATAAAAAGACTCAAAAATAGGTTCTAAAGAAGAATCAATTTGAGAAAGACTCTTTAATTCATTAATACAGAAATCAGCATGGTCTAAAATAGATGGGTACTCATCTAAGCTTTCATTTAAACGAGTTAATAATGATTTAACGCCTTCTTTTAATCTTAGAATATTGGATAAACGATTCTGATCAGTCTCTAACTTGATTTGTTCGTTAGGATCTTCTAATTCTAATTTATCTAAGTCTTGATATATGTATTGCATTTCCTCAAACTCTTTTTTGGAATTCGTAATTCTAACTCGCGCTTCCTCTAATCTAAAATTAGAGTCATTCCATATATTCCAATTTTGCTTTACTTTAGCAATCGATTCCTTAATTAAATTTAGACCTAAAGAATCTAATAAACTTAATTGATGCAATGAATTATTTAAAATATAGGTATCACCTTGTAGAGTAAAATCTAATAAAAGGGATCTCAATTCTGATATTTGATCTCTATTAACTATTACGCCATTAATTCTAAATCTAGATTTATATTTATTTTCCTTTAAACGCCATTCCCTTGTCACAATTAATTCTTCATCAATGTCCAATTCTTGATTAATTAGCCAATTTTTTGTGTTTTGGAGTACAGAAAAAACCCCCTCAATTGATGAACAGAGAGAACCTTCGGCAACTAATCGATTATCTAGAGGAGTTTTTTTATTAGCTAATAAAGCATTTAAGGTATCAATAAATATTGATTTACCTGAACCAGTTTGCCCAGTAAAAGCAGTAAACCCCTTTTCAAAGTCAATCTCTGTATTCCCAAATAGAGCTATATTTTGAAAGCGAAGACTGTTTAACATAAATCAAAGCAACCAAAAAGACGCAAACTGAGAGTAAAATGAACTAGAAGAGACGTAGAACATTGCCATAATAAAATGGCCGAAGAATTAAGCGATTTTATTGAAGCCTCAGGTCTACTTTCGTATGACCCGGTGGCTATTGACTCAATCTACAAAAAAAATCCAATTCGTCTACTTCGAAGACTCTGGCAGACACTTTTACCAATTGGATTATTTTTACTAGGCGTTGGATGGGAAAAGTTGATTGGTTCTTTAGACAAAGATGAAAGAAAAACTTTTAGGGCGAAAGAATTTACCAACCTACTGGTAGATCTAGGACCAGCATTCATTAAAGCTGGACAAGCGCTTTCAACTAGGCCAGACATTGTTCCGCCAACTGTTTTAGAAGAATTAGCACAGCTTCAAGATCAACTACCTGGCTTTGAAAGTAAGCTCGCAATGGCTTGTATTGAACAAGATTTAGATAATAAAATAGAGAACATATTTGAAGAGATAGATAAAGAACCGATTTCAGCTGCATCTTTAGGTCAAGTACATAAAGCAAAACTCAAAAGTGGGGAAAAAGTTGCTGTTAAAATTCAAAGACCAGGATTAAGAGAGCAAATCACTTTAGATTTATACATAGTAAGGAATATAGCGATTTGGTTTAAAAATAATATAGGGATTATTAGAAGTGATCTAGTTGCATTAATAGACGAACTAGGTAAAAGAATATTTGAAGAAATGGACTACATTAATGAAGCAAATAATGCAGAAAAATTTAAAGAACTTCATAGCGGAAATGATAAAATTGCAGTACCAAAAATTTACAGAAAAGCAACAAGTAGAAGAGTGCTTACAATGGAATGGATCGATGGGACAAAATTAACAAATATAGAAGCTGTAAAAAATTTAGGAATTAATCCAAATGAGATGGTGGAAATTGGAGTAAGTTGTAGTCTTCAGCAACTTATTGAGCACGGTTTTTTTCACGCCGATCCACACCCAGGGAACATCTTAGCAATGAAAGATGGACGATTATGTTATTTAGATTTTGGGATGATGAGTGATATTACGCAACAATCTAGGGTTGGATTAATTAGAGCAGTTGTTCATCTTGTCAACAGGAGATTTGATAAACTTTCTAATGATTTTGTTCAACTAGGATTTCTATCTGAAGATGTTGATTTAACTCCCATTGCGCCTGCATTTGAAAGTGTATTTACCACCGCTTTGGAAATAGGCGTAAACAAAATGGACTTTAAAGCCGTAACAGATGATATGTCTGGAATTATGTATAAATTTCCTTTTAAATTACCACCTTATTATGCACTAATAATCAGATCTTTAATTACTTTAGAAGGCATAGCACTAAGTGTTGACCCTAATTTTAAAATACTAGGAGCTGCATATCCTTATTTCGCAAGAAGACTAATGGAAGATGAAAATCCAGAATTAAGAAATAGTTTAAAAGAAATGCTCTTTGATGAAAATACTCTTAAATTAGAGAGATTAGACGATCTTCTAAAAAGCGCTACAAAGGAAAAACAACTTGATGGCGAAAAAATATTAGATCAAACAATTGATTTTTTATTTTCTAAAAAGGGTCTTGTTCTTAGAAATGAATTAGTAAATATCTTAGCTTCAAAAATAGACTCTATTGGATGGAAAACTATAATTAAATTAAATGAAAAATTACCGTCAAAAATTCGTTCAAAGACTATAGAAAAATCATATAAAATTAATAATAAACAGCTTTTAAATATGTCTTCAATAAAGAAAATGTTTAAAATGTCAAAAATGAAATCTGGTTTTAAAAGAAAAATATTATTTACAAAATTACCAAAAATCCTGATAGCTAAAGATACCTATCGAATGGGTTTAGGATTAATGAAAAAAACGTCGGAAAAAGGAATGATTAGGCTAGTTAAAGTTGCAGCTGGTGTAAGGCAATAAATGAAATTTAAATATAACTATATTATAGTTTTAATATTATTTTTTAATCAGAACGCTAAAGGAGCAGAAAACCTTTTTCTT
>OBPD01000052.1_pt1 | contig 11103 bp, 8 predicted proteins | sample 1494311 | NCBI WGS metagenome assembly OBPD01 (sample SAMEA3275629, study PRJEB22092) | marine metagenome | biome: Marine; feature: Surfacel waters; material: Sea Water | collected 2014-06-20T10:00:00+00 | depth 75 m | reverse complement strand
CGATAATGAGCCTTACCTCCTACATTTTCAGGAAGTCCAGCATTTGGAATACAACTTATGTGAAAGGGTGAATGCTCAGATAAGTATTTAATATGATCTTTCATTTCTTCTGGGCCAGTAGCACAATTAAGGCCCAAAATATCAATATTAAAAGGCTCTAAAATTGTTGTTATGGAAGAAATATCGCTACCAATAAGCATCTGACCTGTAGTTTCCATGGTTACAGATACCATTACTGGGATTTTAATTCCATCACCTATTGCTTCATTTACGCTCTGCAGAGCTGCCTTTATTTGTAAAACATCTTGGCAAGTTTCAATAAGAAAAAGATCAATTCCACCCTCAATCAGTGCTTTAGCTTGTTCAAGATAAGATTTTTTTAATTCATCAAAACTGATATGACCAAGGGTTGGAAGCTTTGTTGTTGGACCAATTGAACCAGCAACAAATCTTGGCTTTTCAGCTGTTTGATATTTATTTGCAATACTCCTTGCTATTTGTGCAGCTTTAAAATTGATCTCATAAGCTTTGTTTCCAATTCCATACTCATCAAGAACAATAGAAGTTGCGCCAAATGTATTTGTTTCTATTACATCACAACCGGCCTCTAAGAATGACTGATGTACTTTCTCAACACTAGAGACAGAGGTTAAAACAAGATTTTCATTACAACCTTCTAAAGAAGCACCACCATAATCATCTGCAGTTAGTTGTTGATCTTGTAAAGACGTGCCTGTTGCACCATCAAAGACTATTATTGGTCTTTTCTCTGAGTTTAGATAGTCTAAAAAGTGAGTCATATAATATATACTTTACTTATAAAAATGAAAAACATAAATCTAAATAAATTATACATTAAGATTTTAATCTATATTCACACGTTTAACCCAATTCTCATATTCAGGTACTAAACCTTCTGTAATTTTAGTTAATTTATCTCTGAGTAAATTCATTGTTGGCATTTCTTTACTCATTAATGTTGTTTCAATCATTTTAATCGGAGTTATCTTTGCAGCTGTGCCTGTTAAGAAAACCTCATCCGATATAAATAATTCTGTTTTATCTACAGGTCTTTCAATAACATTTATTCCATTACTCTTAGCAAGTTCTATAACACTTGCACGAGTAATACCTTCAAGAATATCTTGATCTACACCAGGTGTTATGAGATCACCATTCCGAACTATAAAGATGTTCATTCCACTAGCCTCACTAACTTTACCTTGACTGTTAAGTAATAGTGCCTCATCAAATCCACTTTTTACTGCTTCTGTTTTAGCTAATGAGCTTGTTATGTATGCTCCACTAATTTTCCCACGCAGAGGAAGTGAATTGTCTTGCTGACGGGTCCAGCTACTGACACGACATGTAACACCATCTGGTGAAAGATAATCCCCTAATTCTATTCCGTAAATAAAGAAATTAGTTTCGATATTATGTAATCTTGGTGCAATTCCTAAATCACTAGTATATACAAATGGTCTTATATAAACAGGTTGAGTAGGTTTATTTTTGACTAGAAACGTTTCTAGAGAGTTTAATACAAAATCCTCATCTAATTCAGTCATCAAAAATTTAGCGCTTTGGCATAATCTTTTTGCATGCTTATCTGCCCTAAATAATAAAAATGATTTACTATTATTTGGGTCAGGGATAGCACGCATCCCACCAAAAGCTGCAGTTCCATAATGAAGAGCGTGAGTAGCTATTGATAGCTTTGCATCATTGAATGGAATACATTGACCCTCAAACCAAGCGAAGGGAAGAAAATTATGCATTTAAGCTCGAGCTAGGATGAAAAAAAATCAGCATTTTTAGTTTTACTGCATTAATTACACATAATAAATGAATGCATAGAATTGCCAGCCTTCCTGGGAATGATCCTCAAGAAGAAATTACATTTATTGAACAACCAAATGCACCAGTTATCTTCCTAACTAGTGCTACATCCGACATAACTTGCTTATCCTCTGTATTAAAGCAACCTAAAAATAAAAAGTGGAGAAATAAAATCAGGGCTTTACCAATAGCCTATTTATCATCAAATGCATCAATCGACCATTATATATCCAATACATGTAATACAGCAGAAATCGTTGTTGTTAGGTTTTTAGGATCAAGATCATATTGGTCATATGGATTTGAACAATTAAGTTTATGGCAATTAGAGAAACCTAATAGACAATTAATAGTAGTCTCTGGCATAGAGAGTACAGCAAATGATCTTAAAGATATTAGTAGTATAAAAGAAGATCAAGTTGATTTTATTCAACTTCTATTAAATGAAGGCGGTTTAAAAAACTATAATTACTTATTAAAGGTTTTAGATAACTTAATAAGTTTAGAAGAAATTAAACTAGAAAGAGATTTAATTGAATATCATGATGATTTAGTCAAATGGAAATGGATAGATAATGATTACCCTAAGATTGCTATATTTCTCTACAAATCATTATTGCAATCAGGCAACACAGAGTTAGCAGAATCAATAGTTGAAATTTCAAAAAGACATCAGATAAATCCCAAAATCGTATGGATTACTAGTTTTAAGTCAAAAGATATTCAGAAAGAGATAATAAATTTATTGGATAATGAAAAAATTGAAGCGATCATTACTACTACTTCATTCTCATCAGTTGAATATGAGAATGATAATATAAAAAATAGCCTATGGGACACATTAGACGTTCCTGTCTATCAACTACTTATATCCAGTTCGACGGTTAATGAATGGAAAAAATCAACAGTAGGTTTAAATCCAATTGACTTATCAATTCAAGTTGTTCTGCCAGAAGTAGATGGTCGAATTTGTACAGTTCCAATTGCATTTAAAAATCTTAGCTATACAGATAATGAATTATCTATATCTGTATATAAGACAGAACCTTATGACAAACATATTGAATGGTGTATTAATTACATAAAAAATCTTGTTTATCTTAGAAAAACAAGTAACTTCAATAAAAAAATTGCTGTTGTAATAGCTAATTATCCTGTTAAGGATTCAAGGATTGCAAATGGAGTTGGTTTAGATACACCAGAAAGCCTTTTGTACGTGTTGAGATGGTTAAAAGATGAAGGATATTATTTAGGAGATAACCCCTTGCCAAGAAGTAGTAAAGAGCTAATTAACAAGTTAATTACTTATAGGACAAATTCTGATGAAACCATATCTAACGAACCCCAATCATATTTAAGCCTTGTTGATTATTTATACCAGTGGAATAAAATTGAAGCTAATGCGAAGGAAAAGTTAATTAAACGATGGGGAGAACCAAATTGTTCAAAACAATTAGAAGAAGGCGGGTTCCCGATCAATGGATTTACTCTAGGAAATATAACTGTATTAGTTCAAGCAAATAGAGGCTTTGAACAAGATAATTTATCAGATTTGCACTCACCAGATCTACCACCTACACATAAATATATTGCGCAATATTTTTGGTTATCGCATTCATTTAAGGCAAATGCAATTATACATCTAGGAAAGCACGGTAGCGTTGAATGGTTACCTGGTAAAGGTGTTGGTTTAAGTAGTAATTGTTTCCCATTTATTATTTGCCCACCAGTTCCAAACATATACCCATTTATCGTAAATGATCCTGGAGAAGGGTCACAAGCAAAAAGAAGGACACATGCGATAATTATTGATCATTTAACACCGCCACTTTCTCACGCTGGTAGTTATAATGAGTTATTAGAAATTGAGAACCTAATTGATGAATATTATGAATCTAAACTTATTAATGATAATAGAAATGAGTTATTAGAAAAAAAGATTATAGAATTATTAATTAAAAATTCATGGCCAAGTATTGACCCATATATAATTAAAGAAGATATCAAAAAAATTAATATACAAGAGATAATAGATACTGCAGAAAGTTATTTATGTGAAATAAAACAATCCCAAATAAGGACAGGACTTCATATCTTTGGTGTGAATCAAAGTATGGATAAACTAATAGAATTAACGTTGGCTATATCAAATGTGCCTACAGGGAACATTGCTGGTTTATCACAATATTTAGCTGAAGATTTAGGTTTTACCATTGACCCATGGAGAGACGAAGAAAGTTTGGACTTAACGCAAATAGATATTAATTTATTTAAAGAATATACCTCTATTAATGCAAGAAAAGTAGGGCAGCTAATTGACTGGTTTAATGAAATTGGAATGTATATAATTGAGTTTCATTGTATACATATACTTAATCTCGAAACCACTGCCAAAAATAAAATCGAACTTGATAGTAAACTACTAAAATATTTAGATATTGAAAACCCAAATATATTTATAAATCATTTAATAACTAATATTTTACCTAGATTATTAAAAAGTTCCAAAAACGAAAAGACTAATTTACTTAAAGCGTTGGAAGGGAAGAGAATTGCTAGCGGCCCTTCTGGTGCCCCAACAAGAGGAAAATTAGAGGTCTTACCGACAGGTAAAAATTTCTTTTCTGTTGATATTAGAGCTATTCCAACAGAAACAGCATGGGACCTAGGGAAAAGAAGTGCTGAAAAATTAGTTGATCTTTACCTACAAGAAAATGGAGAGCACCTTTTACATCTCGCTATTTCAATATGGGGAACTTCAACTATGAGAAATGGAGGAGAAGATATTTGTCAACTATTTGCACTTATGGGTCTAATGCCTATATGGGATGGAACTTTAAGAAGAGTTGTGGACGTTGAAGTCATTCCCATGAGTGTTTTAAATAGGCCCAGAGTCGACGTCACATTAAGAATATCTGGTTTATTTAGGGATGCATTCCCCCAAATCATTGAATTAATACGAAGAGGACAAAACCTTATTGGGAATTTAAATGAGCCCAATGCAATTAATCCCCTTGCTGAGTCTTATAGAAATGGAAAAACCGACTCAAGAATATATGGATCAGCACCTGGATCATATGGAGCAGGTTTGCAAGAAATTATCAATAATGGCTCATGGGATCATCAATCTGAACTGGCTAATGCATTTATAGAATGGAGTAAATGGCGATATGAAGGTTCAAACAATATTGTTAAAGACAAAAAAGGGTTGGAATATAATTTATCAAAAGTAAAAGTAGTACTACATAGTCAAGATAATAGAGAGCACGACATACTCGATTCAGATGATTACTATCAATTTCAGGGTGGCTTAATCTCTGCAGTAAAGAAAACTAGTGGTAACAATCCACAAGCTTATTTTGCAGATAATTCTAGATATCAACGACCAAGAATACATAAACTTTCAAAAGAAATAGATAAGGTTGTTAGGAGTAGGTTATTAAATCCAAAATGGCTTGAGGGAATGAAACAACATGGCTATAAAGGAGCTTTCGAGATGTCAGCAAGCCTTGACTATTTATTCTCTTTTGATGCAACAACTAACCTTGTTCCTAATTGGTGTTATGAGTCAATTGCAAGTAATTGGTTGGTAGATGAAAAGACAAGAAAATTTATTATTGATAACAATCCATGGGCATTAAGAGATATCGCTGAAAGACTACTAGAAGCATCAAATCGAAAGCTTTGGACAGATGCAACTAATGAAGAAATAGCATCTATTAAATCTGTTTTATCTGATATAGACAGTAAAATTGAAAAATTTAATTCCAATAGAAGAAATAATAAATCAGCGCCTTAAAAGAGATAATCCATGAGTATCTGTTCCACATGTTGATAACAATGAATAAGAATTTGCACAATCAAATATTTTATCGCAAATAAACTCTGACGGGATCCAAATAGGTGCTCTTTCGTAGTTGTACCAAGTTTCAACAGCATCAAAATTAAGCTTTGATGCTTCATTAATTAAAATATCAAATGGAAGCTTATATCTTGCAGGATGAGCTAAAACAGCAATTCCATTCGCATTGTGTATCGAATCAACTACATTTGATGCTAGTAATTCATTACCAATAGCAGATCTATGTTCAACATAAGGTAATAAGTGTTTAGAGCTAGGATCAAATCCAAGCCCTAAAACATGGACTAAACATCCTTTTAATAAGCAGGTAATTTCTATACCAGTCCAAAGTTTTGGAAAAATTGAACTATCAAGATAATCAGATTCAATAATTTTAACTAATTCAAGATATGCATCAACTGAATGATGATCTGTAATTGCATAATGATCAATATTTAGTTCTAAAGCTTGATTATAGATTTCTATAGGAGACAAACTTCCATCACTATAAGTTGAATGCATATGAAAATTAATAGAATTTGGACAACTATCTTTAGTAACAGATTTGATTATATTTTTTAAACAAAGAAAATCCTTATTAGTCATATTAACTAAGTAAGTTGTTTCTTGTTCCTGCGCCATTTGGCATAAAATTGTATACTTGCAGCCATAAAAAGTATTAACCCAAAGATCAACCAACTTGCAGCACTTGTTGGGAATTGGTTTTTAAATACAACAAGCATTACAACAACTACCAAAAGTAGTGTTGGCAACTCATTCAATGCTCGGAGTTGCTGGCCACTAAAATTGAACTGATTATTATTTAATTGATTCATAATTCTATAACAATACAAATGATATATAAGTAGAAATAATACAAATAATAATTTAACTTGCATCCATGCTTGCGATAGATATGAAGGCTGCATATATAATAGACCAGTTGCCATTATAACAGCCAATACCATTCCTGGAGTGGTAATTATATTAGCTAACCTTTTCTCCATTAAAGAATATTGCTTATTAAAAACTTCCCTAATTTCCTCTTTCTGAGTTTGTACTTCAACATGGTAAATAAATAATCTAACTAAATAAAATAAACCTGCAAACCAAACAACTACGCCGATAATATGAAATGATTTAAACCATAAATATGTCTCTGGCGAAAAATTCATATTAAATCAAATGTTAGGTAAGTTCATATCACTCTATACATTACTCTAATAAAGATTAGATGTCGCTAAATAGTTAATAATTTAAAAATAGATTATTTATTTTTATCGGGATGAAAATAGTTTCTAATAACAACAGCAGTTGATCTGCCTAAGCCTGGTGTTGATGAAAGTTCAGAAAAAGTAGCCATTTGTATTGCCTCAATTGACCTGAAATGCTCAAGCAATAATTTTATTCTTTGAGGTCCAAGACCCGGTATTTCATTTAACTGAGAACGTTTCATCCGTTGACTCCTTTTTTGCCTATGAAAAGTAATTGCAAATCTATGAGCTTCATCTCTCAGTCTCCTTAGCAAAAGCATTCCTGGTTGATTTGATTCGGTAACTAATGATTGTTTAACCTTCGGAATAAAAACTTCCTCCTTCTTTTTTGCTAAAGAAATGACATTTAAATTTTGATCAAGTTTAAGGTCCTCAAGAGCAGCTACGACAGAACTTAATTGACCTTTACCTCCATCTATCACAACGAGATCTGGCCAGTCATTTAAATTCAGATTATCAAGAACACTGCTTTCATTACTTAGTAGGGCATCAATATCTCCACCTTCTTCTTTAAAACGAGCCCATCTTCTAAATCTTCTAGTTATCACTTCAGCCATTGATTCGAAATCGTCGCTGTGACCAATTTTTATATTCGGGCTTTTAATTTTATATCTTCTATAGTGTTGCCTTGCCGCAATACCATCAATAAATACTACTTGTGATGCAACAGCATCACTTCCTTGGATATGGCTTATGTCATAACATTCAATTCTCTTTGGAATATTTTCTAAATCAAGGATATTAGTCAGATCATCAAGTTCAACTAAATTCTTATCATGAGATTGTTTAATTCTTTGTAATTCTAAATTAGCATTTTTTTCTACGAGTTTAATAATCTCTGCTTTTCTAGATCTTTTAGGAACATTTATATTAACTTTTTGCTTTTTTATTTCACTAAGCCAATCTGAAATTAAAATATTATTTACAAGTTGATGTTGAACTAATATTTCTGATGGGATTTCAACAGGGTCTACATTTGAATAATGATTTTCTATTACTTGTTGAAGTATTTGAGATGAATTAAAATTACTATTATCTGAGAAATATCCTAAACGACCAATTAATTTACCTGATCGCATTTGAAAAATTTGTACTGAGCTTATATTTTCTTCTGATGCCATTGCAATTATATCCCTACAAACAGATGAATCAGGAATAATCATCTTTTGAGATTCATACAATCTATCTATACCCTTAAGCTGATCTCTAACTGATCCAGCCTCTTCAAATTTCAATGACTCTGAAAAAGAAATCATTTGTTTTTCTAATAATATTCTTAATTCATCCGTTCTTCCTTGAAATATCATTTCAACTCGTTTTAAAGTGTTTTTATAATCTTCTGAACTTATTTCTTCCTGGCAAACACCAGGGCATCTTCCAATTGAATAATTAAGGCATGTTCTATCCTTATAAAGTGGAATTCTTCTTTGCCTGAGTGGAAACAATTTTTTTATACTAAATAGAGTCTGTCTAAGTAAATAAACATCTACATAAGGACCATAATATTTATCTTTTAATTGTCGTTGACGCCTTTTTCTAGTTAAAAAAATTCTTGGATATTTATCACCCCATGTAATACAAACATAGGGATACTTTTTATCATCTTTTAGTAAGACATTGAAATATGGTTGATGAGATTTAATTAAATTTGATTCTAATGTTAATGCTTCACTTTCATTATCAGTAACAATCAATTCAATATCTGCAACTTGTCTCACCATTAAAGATATTCTAGGACTTAATTCATTACCTGAACGAAAATAACTTCTAACTCTATTCCTTAACTTTTTAGATTTACCAACATAAAGCAATCTATCCTCACCATCTTTCATCAAATAACATCCAGGATCATTAGGTATATCCTTCAAAAAATCCGATAATCTTGACTTGTCCCTTATTAACGGTGTTAGTTCCACCGAACTTGTCTCGATAAATTAACCACCATAATTCCAACCTGTGCTCGCTAAATTTAAGGCAGATCCATCTTTATTCAATACTGCACTCTTTACTTCAGCGACGAAAACTGTGTGATCTCCATGCTCGACTCCTGAAATGACTTCACATTCAACGCCACCTATGACATCTTCGATTAACGGCATGCCTAATTCTCCATAAGTGAATTTACAAGCTTCAAATCTTCCTCCTAATCCTTTTTGAGGCTTAAAAAACACAGCTGCTAGGTCCTTTTGATCTTCTCTCAAAACATTTAAAGAAAACATCTTTGTTCTTTGAATAATTCCATGACTAGATCCATCGGCACGAACTGCCATTACAACTAATGGAGGTGTAAATGAACCTTGTGTTACCCAACTAGCTGTAAAACCATTTATTTCATCACCCTCTCTTACTGCACATATAAATAATCCATGAGGGATTTTGCGCAAAAGAACTTTTTTTGCATCCTGATTGAGAGTCATGCGCTTTGATACGTTTATAGATATGTGATTCTATGAAAGAAATGGACATTTTTAAAGCTAAAAAACAATGAAGGCGCTTTATCCGGGTAGTTTCGACCCATTAACGTTTGGGCACCTTGATCTAATTCAAAGAGGAAGTGATTTATTTGGAGAGGTTCTCATTGCAGTATTAGAAAACCCCTCAAAAAAGGCAACTTTCTCGTGCGAGAGAAGAATCGAGCAGATTAAAAATGCTACTAAAGATATCCAAGGTTGCAGAACAATAGCTTTTAAAGGATTAACTGTTGATTGTGCTCGTGAAAACAATGCTGATCTTATTTTAAGAGGCTTAAGAGCTATGAGTGATTTTGAATATGAACTACAAGTTGCTCATACAAACAGATCTTTAAATAATCAGTACGAAACAATTTTTCTCGCGACAGAAACGCACCATAGCTTTTTAAGTAGTTCAGTAGTTAAAGAAGTCGCAAGATTTGGCGGTGAGATTCGCCATATGGTTCCTGAATTTATTGCTAAGGATCTTATGAAACTAAATACTAATTAAGTACAATAATTAGTATTATCTACTATTGATAAAATATTAATAATATTCTTCGTCGAATTTTCCTTATTATTAACAATAATACTAAATATTTTATCTTTACCTAATATAATACCAGAAATAGATCTAACGTTACTAAGTCTTCCTGATTTAGCCAAAATTCTACCTTTGAGATTTATTGGGGCTTTTACATTTTTCAATGATCCTCTAACCCCTAAAATAGAAAAAGATGAGAAATAATAATCGGAATATCTACTTAATTGCATTCTTCTCAAAAATTGAGATAAACCATATGTGGTAACTCTATTTTCTCTTGATAAACCACTAGCATCAGCAAAGATAAAATCATCTGAATCAAAGTTTTGATCTTTTAACCACTTAGTGTATTTAACATTAGGAAAATCATGAGACCAGTTATTTAATGAATGTCTGAAAACAACCTCAGCTGTATAATTATGGCTTTCTGAATTAACTAGATTAAGTAAAATATATAAGGGCGCAGAATTAACACTTTTGATAGTAGAAGCAAAATCAATAGAAAAATCATTATAAACAGGTTTAATAAAATATTTACTTGATAAGTTATTTCTTACTAGAGAAGTATTTAACTCATTAATAAAATTATCTATTGGATTATTTAAAGCTTTAGTACTTGCATTACTAGCTATCGAGTACTTAGTAATTGGTGCTCCATACTCCTCTTTCCTATCAGAATAGGACCAGCTAGGAGGCCACCAAGTATTTTTTTTACTACGAGTGATTAAAATTGGTAATTTAATACCCGTATTAAACTCCTTACTATTTAGTCCTCTTAGTAACTCATCTAAATGTCTTTTATCAAAGTCAGGATCACCAGATGCATCAAAGTATAATCCTCCACTACTCAACTCTTTTAGAGATGTTTTGAGAATATAGTTTGGTCCTAAATTATCTAAAGAAAAAGCGCTCGACAAAATCTTTTGATTCGATGCAGGAATTCTAGGAATTTTTCCATTTATATCTACAATAAACTAACCATTTTTATTTAATATATTAACACTTATTTTAATATTAAAGTAATCAATATAATACTCTATCTTTTTTTGTAATTCATAAAATATTTTTGTCTCTTCAGGCGTTATAGAATTAATATTAATTCTTTGTCGGACGTAGGAATATAACGAAAACAAATTACCATTAGCTATATTTATC
>OBPD01000051.1_pt1 | contig 11576 bp, 8 predicted proteins | sample 1494311 | NCBI WGS metagenome assembly OBPD01 (sample SAMEA3275629, study PRJEB22092) | marine metagenome | biome: Marine; feature: Surfacel waters; material: Sea Water | collected 2014-06-20T10:00:00+00 | depth 75 m | reverse complement strand
TAAAAAATTCAGCACTAAAACGAATTAAGCCATGGATGTGGCGTAGGAATATAGATTCAATATCAAAGAAAAAATAAAAATGATGAAGAAAGCTTCAAAAATTTTTAAATGTTTACTTGGTGTAAGTCTAATTAAAACTTTTTTTGTACCTAATTCGTCGATTGCATTTTTTCCAAGAATTAACGAACCAAATCAACAAGAATTTGAATCTACTTCAAGGCAAATCGGAAAAACAGCTATACAGCTAATTCAATTTGGTCAATATAAAGAAGCAATTAAAATTTTAAAGCTTGCATTAAAACTAAATCCTACAGAGGAAACTCTTTGGATGGCCCTTGCAGACGCGCAATTTAAGTCAAAAGATAGTAATAATGCATTATTATCATTGGATAAAGTTTTAGTAATAAATCCGAAAAATGCCTCAATATATTTTGCTAAAGGTTCTATATATATGAATTCAAAAAATCTTGAAAATGCAATTTTAATGCTTAATCAAGGATTATTATTAGATAAAAAAAATGAAACAGGCTACTTCCAACTTGGAAATGCATATATTATGCTTAAAGACTATAAAAAAGCGTTACATACTTATAATAAAGTCACTAAATTAAACCCTAATTTTTGGCAAGTAATTAATAATCAAGGTCTAATTCTTTATGAAATTAATAAAAAAGAAGAAGCTCATTCAAAATTTAAATTAGCAGCAAAATTAAGTAATAATGCTGAGCCTAGACTTGCATTAGCAATTTCAAGCTATTCAATGAAAGGCATATCTATTGAAACATTAAACATAGCAAAAAATGCTTTAATAGATAATCCAAAATATGCTGATATTGAGTATCAATCTGAACAATTATGGGGAAGAAAGTTACAACACTCGGCAAAACTTTTTTTTAAAACAAAAGAAATGAAAAAAGTAGTTAGAGAAGCTAGAGAAAAAACTGAATGACTTAATGTTTAACAAAAAACTGGTTTTTAACAAATTAGTTAGTAACCTAAATAAAGAAATTTAGGCCTCTTTCATACTCCAAGATGGCCAAGGAACGCCTGAAACCTATATCGTTGCATCAGGAAATGCAGCGTTCTTATCTCGAGTACGCAATGAGCGTAATCGTTGGGAGAGCATTGCCAGACGCGAGAGATGGATTGAAGCCGGTGCAAAGAAGAATTCTTTTTGCAATGCACGAGTTAGGACTTACGCCCGAAAGGCCTTACAGAAAATGTGCTCGTGTTGTAGGAGATGTTCTTGGCAAATATCATCCACATGGAGATCAAGCTGTCTACGACGCACTTGTAAGACAAGTTCAAATATTTAATTCAAGATACCCAATTCTTGATGGTCACGGAAACTTTGGATCTATTGATGATGATCCTCCTGCTGCAATGAGATACACAGAGACGAGGCTAGCGCCAATATCTAACGATGCAATTTTAAGTGAAATAGATCAAGAAACTGTTGATTTTTCACCAAATTTTGATGGATCACAACAAGAACCAGACGTTTTACCAGCTCAATTACCTTTCCTCATCTTAAATGGAAGTACAGGAATTGCCGTTGGAATGGCTACAAGCATTCCTCCACACAATTTGAACGAAGTGGTAGAGGCCTTAATAGCAATAATAAAAAAACCTTCACTAAACGAAGAAAAATTATTAGAAATAATACCTGGACCAGACTTTCCAACGGGAGGAGAGATATTAGTTAGTAACGGAATAAAAGAAACTTACACAAAAGGGAGAGGAAGCATAACCATGAGAGGAATAGCTCGCATTGAAGAAATTAATCCTGGAAAAGGTAAACACAAAAGAAGTGGGATTATTATTTCAGAACTACCATATCAATTAAACAAAGCTGGCTGGATTGAAAAATTAGCTGACCTTGTAAATAATGGAAAAATTTCGGGGATAGCTGATATTAGGGATGAAAGCGATCGAGACGGAATGCGAATTCTTGTTGAAGTTAAAAGAGATTCTGATCCAAAAAAAATTCTGGATTTTTTATATCAAAAGACTTCTTTACAAAGCAATTTTGGTGCAATTTTACTTGCATTAGTTAATGGCCAACCAGTACAACTTACATTAAGAAAATTATTAAATAATTTCTTAGAGTTTAGAGAAAATACTATTTTACTAAGAAGTAATTATTTACTAAAAAATATTAAAAATAGAGAAGAGATAGTTGAGGCTCTAATCCAAGCAACAAATAATGTTAGAAAAGTAATTGATTTAATTGAAAAATCTAAAGATACACCTGAAGCAAAAAGTAATTTAATTATTAGCTTAAAGATTAATGAAAGGCAAGCAGATGGGATTCTCGGTATGCCTTTAAAGAAAATTACAGGTCTTGAAAAAGATTCTCTAAAGAATGAACTAAAAGATTTAAAAACTAAAAGAGCAGAACTCGAATTAATAATTAACGACAAAGAAAATTTAATGAAAGTTATGGTTAAAGAACTAAAAGATCTTAAAAAAAGATTTGGTAGTAAAAGAAGAACAAAATTAATAGAAGGTGGAGATGCTCTTATTGCTGAAAAAATGGCAAATCAAAGACCAAATAAAGAACTTCAAAGAATAAATGCATTAAAAGAATTATCAAAAGATTCTGAAATAATTATTCAATCGAATAATGAAATAAAGATAATTCCTTCACTAACAATAAAAAAATTAAAACTGAAAGAAAGTGATCAAGAAAGAAAGGATATTCTACCTGCAAAGCTAATATGGCCAATTAAAAATGAACCAAAGATATTAGCCGTTAGTCAAGAAGGTAAGATAGGTCTTCTTAAGTGGGAATTTGCGGGACAGAAACCTGGCCCTTTAAAACAATTTTTACCAGCAGGTTTAGAAAATGATAAAATAATTAATCTTATTCCACTAACAGAAATAAGAGATATAAGTATAGGATTAATAAGTACTGATGGAAAGTTTAAAAGAATTTCAATTAATGAGATTAGCGATATTTCTAATAGGTCAACAACGATTTTAAAATTAAAAGACAATGTAAAGCTTAAATCTTGCATTCTTTGTAAAGAGAATAGCTATTTGTATATAGTGAGTGATATTGGCAGAATTATTAAACTTAAAATAACAGAAAATGATTTCCCTTTTATGGGAAAATTAGCTCAAGGAACAAATATAATAAAATTATTCCCTAATGAAAATATAGTTGAAGCTTTAAGTTTTCAAGAAAAGAAAAATAAAGATTTAATTTTAATAACTAACAAAGGTTCTTTTGTAAAACATTCTACAAAAGAAATAACTATATCCAAAAAAGGAGCATTAGGAACAATGGGAATACATTTTAAAGATAATAAAACAATTAAAGAAAGAGTAATTGATTGTTTTATAAATAATAAACACGTTTATATTAAAACTGATAAGGATAGATATCAAAGATTAAAAACCGATCAAATTGATAATAGTTCATATAGAAAAGAGAACAAATTAAATATAGAATTAAACAATGATGAGTTTTTAAAATCTACTTTTTCAATGAAAGTACCAGAAAAAAATTAAGACAAAGATGTTTCTTCAACCCAAGTTAAATATTCATCAGTGACTGTTCCTGTAATATATTTCCCTGTAAAGCATGATAAATCTAATTCCTTAATTTTAGAATTTTGCGTAATAGCCTGAGTAAGATCATTTACTTCTTGATAAATCATTTTATCAATAAATAAATTATTTTCTATTTGATTTATATCTCTATTATAAGCAATCAATTCATTTCTACTTGGCATATTAATTCCATAAACATGTGGATATCTTATTGGTGGTGCAGCAGATGTAAAAGTAACTTTATTAGCCCCTGCACTTCTTGCCATTTGAACTATTTGCTGAGATGTGGTTCCTCTAACCACTGAATCATCAACTATCAATACATTTTTATTTTTAAATTCAGTACTCATTGCGTTTAATTTCTGGCGCACTGAACGTTTTCTTAGAGATTGACCAGGCATTATAAATGTTCTACCAACATAACGATTCTTGAAAAAGCCCTCCCTATATTCAATCCCTAACTGTCTTGCTACCTGCATTGCAGCAGGTCTAGAAGAATCAGGAATTGGCATTACGACATCTATATCACCAAGAGAAATTTGTTTTTTTATAGTTTCTGCTAATAAATCCCCCATTCTTAATCTTGACTCATAAACAGAAATACCATTCATTATTGAGTCAGGTCTAGCTAAATAAACATATTCAAATGAACAGGGGAATAGTTGAGGATTATCTGAGCATTGTTTAGAAAAAAACTCACCATTTGAAGTTATAAATATCGCCTCACCTGGTTCAACATCTCTAACAATTACATAATCATTGTTTTCAATAACTAGTGATTCACTAGCGATTACCCACTCAGGTTTGTTATTTTCTTTTACCCTTTTACCAATAACCAAAGGGCGAATTCCAAAAGGATCTCTAAATGCTAAAAGACCATGACCTGCTATTAAAGCGATTGAAGCATAGGATCCCTCTACTCTAGAGTGAAGTCTTTTAACAGCATTAAAAAGATCATCTGGATCTAAATCTTTTCCTTTTACTTCACTATTTAATTCTGTTGCCAAAACATTTAATAACATTTCAGTATCGCTCGATGTATTTGTATGTCTTTTATCAACTTTAAAAAGTTCTTTTTCTAGCTCTCTTGTATTTGTTAAGTTTCCATTATGAACAAGAATAATTCCGTAAGGAGCATTGACATAGAAAGGTTGTGCTTCTTCTTCTCTATGAGCAGCACCTTTAGTTGCATAACGTACATGTCCCAATCCTGATCTTCCGATCAAAGCTCTCATATCTCTAGTTCTATAAGCTTCTCGAACTTGACCTTTAGATTTATTAATATGAAAAACACTGCCATCCATTGTTGCTATACCCGTGGAATCTTGACCTCTATGCTGAAGCAATAGCAAACTATCGTAAATTTGTTGATTACATTGATCAGTTGAAACAACACCTACTATTCCACACATAATTATATTCCTAGGTTAAGTAAAATAAATGTAGTTTTAAAATTATAAATCATAAATGATTTTATTTAGTTATTTTTTTATGGATGGCATCTTTATATGTATGTTTCAAGTCTAGAATATTAACATCTATAATTGTATTATTCGATTGAGATACTAATAGTTTTTTTTGATTATTTACATTACCTAAATGAGATATTGAAAAAAGATTAGATCCTTGTAAGGAAATATTTTTATAATATTTCTTTAATTCTACGCTTTGATCAGTTGAACAACTCACTAAAACTCTTGCACCTCCTTCAGCAAATAAGAGTCTATCTAACCTTGATTGGCTAGGAGGGAGAATAATATTTGCTCCATAGCCAGAAGAGATACAACATTCAGCTATAGCAACTGCCAGACCACCATCACCTAAATCATGAGCAGAGTTAATAATACCTTGTTTTATTACTTCTCTTAAAAATGCATGAACTTGTTTTTCTAAATTTAAGTCTATTTCAGGAGGTCTTCCTGTTTTTAATCCATGAATATACTCTAAAAAAGAAGAAGCAGATAGTGAAATTCTTTCATCTTGGTTTATATTGTTTTCCAAAGGTAAGCCAATCATCCATATTTGATCTTCAGCTTTAACCCAAGATTTTTTACAAATTTTATTAATATCCTCTATTAATCCAACCATACCAATTACTGGTGTTGGATGTATAGGTATAACGGTATTATTTGGCAATTTAGTATCATTATATAATGACACATTTCCTCCTGTAACTGGAGTATTCAATGCTAAACAAGCTTTAGTTATCCCTTCACATGACATTGATAATTGCCAAAAACCAACTGCTTTGTCTGGAGAAGAAAAATTTAAATTATTTGTAATTGCTATAGGTTCAGCTCCCACAGAACTTAAATTCCTAGCTGCTTCTGCAACAGCAGACATACTTCCTCTTTGAGGATCTAAATAAACCCATCTATCATTACAATCTACGACTGAAGCTATTCCTCTATCTTTCTTTGGCTTAGTTAGAAAGTCATTTTGAGATCGAATCCTAATAACAGCAGCATCAGCTTCTCCAGGAGAAACAACTGTATTAGATTGTACTTGATAATCATATTGTTTATAAATCCAATTTTTTGAAGCTATTGAAGGCATACTTAATAACTCTAATAGAACATTATTCCAACTAATAAATAAATTATTTTTTATATTAATAATTCCATCATCTAAAGTTTTAGGTAATAAATCTTCAGTCCATTTCCAATGTTCTTGCAAATATTCAGGTATTGAATTTATTAATAAATGTTCTTCTATAGGCGTATCATCAGCAAGCGCAGATGCGGGCAGATTTGCTACAACTTCTCCTTTATGAATCACTCTAACAACTTTTTCTTTTAAAACTTTTCCAACAACTTCAACATACAATCCCCATCTTATAAATAATTCTCTCAATTGTTCTTCTGAACCAGGTTTCACAACAAACAGCATTCGTTCTTGCGATTCAGACAACAAAAACTCATATGCAGTCATGCCCTTTTCCCTAGCCGGAACAAGGTCAAGATTCAATTCAATTCCTACCTCACCTTTTGACGCCATTTCAGAACAACTACAAGTCAACCCCGCCGCTCCCATATCCTGTGCAGCAATTACATATCCTGTTTTAAAAGCCTCTAAACAAGCTTCTATTAATCCTTTTTCAAGAAAAGGATCACCAACTTGAACGGCTGGTCGATCATCTATTGAAGTTTTAGAAAGTTCAGAACTAGCAAAGCTTGCTCCTCCCATACCATCTCTACCAGTTGTATTTCCTACGTAAAGAACTGGAAAACCTATTCCACTAGCACCTGAACAAACTATTTCTTCTGTTTCCATCAAACCCAACGCCATTGCATTAACTAAAGGGTTACCTGAATAACTACTATCAAATCCCACTTCTCCTCCAATAGTAGGAACTCCTACACAATTTCCATAGTGAGAAATACCTGCAACTACACCTTCCAATAAACTAATATTTTTTTCATCATCTAATGGACCAAACCTTAAAGCATTCAATAAGGCTATTGGCCTAGCTCCCATAGTAAAAATATCTCTAAGAATTCCACCTACACCAGTTGCTGCTCCTTGAAAAGGCTCGACAGCTGATGGATGGTTATGACTTTCAATTTTAAACACTAATCTTTGACCAAAACCAATATCAACTACGCCTGCATTTTCTCCAGGCCCTACAAGGATTCGACTACCTGTTGTAGGAAAGTTTTTAAGTAAAGGACGAGAGTTTCGATAGCAACAATGTTCAGACCACATAACACCAAACATTCCTAATTCATTTCTGTTTGGAGCCCGATTAAGTCTTCTACAAATTTCTGCATAATCAGATTGTTTTAACCCTTCTTGCTCAAGAGCGGACATAACATCATATTCAACAAGAAATTTTGATGAATTAATGAATTGGTTAAAATCTTTATTTTCAAAAGATACTGTCATTTATTAAATCCAAGGATCAAGATCTCTTTCATTAGTAGAATTTGTATTTTTCTTAGATTTATTCATTCTATTAAATTCCTCAGAACTATCTATATCTAAATTGTCTATCCAGTCATCATATGAAGGATCGTCATTCAGAATTTCATAAGAATCATCAACAGAATCGTTATCACTTTCACTAATTTGATCATCGATCCACCCCTCAAGCTTATCGGAAGCGTTATAAGTTAAATCTTGAAATTGAGCTTTCCATTTTCTACTCTTACTAAGAAATTCTTCTTTTAAACTAGCTTTCTGTATTGGTAGATCTTCAAATGTTTCAATATCGCAAGAGATAGAACCTGGCTGTTTATCAATAATTTGAGCTATAGATAAAAGCCACCTACTAGTTCCTGGAATTAATGGATTAGATCTACTAACTAAATAATATTGTATATTTCCTTTTTTTGGCTCAAAAAGAAAATCAGCTATTAAACCTATTTTTTGACCATTTTTATTAAAAACATTTGCATTCATTAAAGTAGGGAAACGGTCTAAAGTTTGTTCGTCAGAAACTGAACAGGCACCTTTTACGTAAACTTCTTGTTGATTTATTCCTTTTAGTTGATCTAATCTCCATACCTCTCTTTCAAGTCTCAAGTTAGAGGGACGAGTTATAAATCCTAATATTCTATGGACAGGTGGATGCATCCATGGAGTAATAACTGGACCGTGATCAATTCCACTTTCACAACGAACATTATGTTTTAATAAATCACTAAGTAATAATTTTTTAGGGACAGCCAAAATTAATTTCGTATTTGTATGGGCATTACTAGATAAGTGAAATTAACGTCACTATTAATAGGTGAAAAAACTGCAGGTGTAGTAGGAGAATTACAACTTAATTTAATCAAGTTTGAATCTATGACTTTGAGTCCATCTAATAAATATCTAACATTAAATGCTATTTGAAATGAATCCCCTTTATAAGAGACAGGTAGTGACTCATAACCTGTTCCAATATCTTGGGCATCTGTACTAATTTTGATTAAATTTGCAGAGCCGTCAGTCGTTACCTTTATAACATTATTATGCTGATCTGCTAAAACAGCAATTCTTTCTAATGAAGATATAAATTCTTTCCGATCAAATTCTAATTCGTTTTCAAAAGTATCAGGTAATAATTGCGAATAATTTGGATAAGAACCTTCTAAAGCTCTTATAGTTATAATATCTTCAACAGATATAAAAACTACTTGTCCTTTATCAATAAAAAAATTAATTGGCTGACTAATATCACAAGTACTTAAAAATTTTTCTACTTCTCTTAAAGATTTAGAAGGTAATGTAATAGAAAATTTTTCAAATTTAGTAGAACTATCTATCTCTTTTGAATCAGATAAAATATTATTTAAATTAAGGACAGCTAATCTATGTCCATCAGTAGCTGCAGATTCAATACCATATCCGTCAAAGGTAAGATTAACACCAGTAAGTAATTGTTTAGCATCATCAGTACTGCTTGCAAATAAAGTTGATTTAATTGCATTAGATAATAATAATGGATTCAATTTAAATGAAGTACCGCTTTCTACTAAAGGTAAATCAGGAAAATCATCAGACAGCATCCCTCTTACTTTATACGTTCCACTTTTACTAGTTAACTCGACTTGTTGACTAGTTTCATCTGACGTCAGAACTAAAGGTGAGTCGTTAGATAATTTCGAAACAATTTCACCAAACAACTTAGCAGGCAAAGTTATAGCACCACTGCTCTCTATAGAAGCAGATATTGAAGTTTGTATTCCTAAACTTAAGTCAAAACCAGTCAGACGAAGTTTTCCAGTTACCTCATCAGCAGCGAGCAAAACATTAGCCAATACAGGGTGTGTCGGTCGATTAGAAACAGCTCTACTAACCAATTGAAGAGCATTATTTAATTCAGACTGAGAACAATTTAATTTCATCCTGTTATTTCAAATAAAAATCCATTGATATAAGAATTTCATAGCTATTTCCAAAAAGCAATACCGTTAAAAAAAACAAAACTTTTTACTTCTATTCAACTTCTTTATTTCTTATATGAAATTGAATTAGTAGTAGTAGTTCCTGTGGTTTCTGTGGGTAATCCAAAAAACATAGTATCCATCTATTATTTTTGAAATTTTGTGTGTGGAGAAGTTTTTTAAAAGGAGGAGAAAAATATTCTTATCCACTAATTTTATCTCTTGTGGAAAAAGCAAGATTAATTATTGATGAGTTTTAATAGGTTTTCCCCAGTCAAAAGAAGCTTGAATCTTCGAAATTAACAGACAGTATTTTTTTTGGATATTTAAATGTTTTTAAAAGCCCATTATTTTTGTTATTGAACTTATTTCTGGTTCTACTCCCGTATGAAAGATTGAATCATTATTTTTTATTGCGCAATCAGGATCTTTTAGACCATTCCCTGTCAAAACACAAACAATAGTTGAATTTTTTGGGACATCTTCTTTGATTTTTAATAAACCAGCCACAGAAGCTGCACTTGCAGGCTCACAAAAAATGCCTTCTTCTTTACCAAGAATTTTGTATGCGTTGATTATTTCTGAATCTGATACGGAAGAAAATCTACCATTGCTTGATTCTTTTGCTAAAAGAGCTTTTTCTTTATTAACAGGATTACCAATTCTTATTGCAGTAGCAATTGTCTCTGGGTTGCTGATACTTTTACCTTCGACTAAAGGCGCAGAACCACTTGCTTGAAAACCCATCATTCTTGGGAGATGTTTTGATTTTCCAGCGTGAAAAAATTCTTGAAAGCCCATCCAGTAAGCACTTATATTTCCCGCATTTCCCATTGGAATGCATAGCCAATCAGGCGCATTTCCAAGATTTTCTATTATCTCAAATGCTGCGGTTTTTTGTCCTTGTAACCTGTAAGGATTTACCGAGTTAACTAAAGTAATTGGATATTTATCAGATAGTTCTCTAACAATATCTAGTGCTTTATCAAAATTCCCTTTAATAGCTAATACTTCAGCTCCGTAAACTAAAGCTTGAGCTAGTTTACCTTGAGCTACATATCCATCTGGAATAATAACAAAGGATTTCATTCCTCCTTTGCTTGCATAAGCAGCTGCAGAAGCTGAAGTATTACCTGTGCTTGCGCAAATTACAGCTTCACACCCAGCTTCTTTAGCTTTACTGATCGCCATAGTCATTCCTCTGTCTTTGAAGGATCCAGTCGGATTTAGGCCGTCATATTTGACAAATACCTTTACTCCATTTCCAATTCGATTAGAAATGGATTTGACTTCAATAAGAGGAGTTGCGCCTTCTTTTAAAGTAATGATGGGTGTCTTATTACTTACTGGTAACCAGGTTTTGTATGTTTCTATAAGTCCATCCCAATTGTTTTTGGGGGGGGTAGAAGTGAAAAGTTGTTTTAATTTCTTAGAAAATGACACTACTTAGCTAATCAATTGTAAACAATCTAAGTGCTAGACCTTCCATCTTTCAGCTTTTTAAAGGGTGAATCTGCGTAGAATTCGATTAACTCTTTTAATGAGTCTACTTTTTTAAGGGTTTTACTTAATGCGTTTAGATCAAAAGCAATATTTTTATTTGGATAAGCCTTTAAAAAATCTATTAGATTAATTTTCTGATTGTTATTAAAAGAACCTATTAAAAGTCCAGACCTTATAGCTTTAGTGCTTAATTTTATGTTAGATATTTTATTAGGATGAATTATCTTAGATAACCTGCTTAAAAAAACTTCTCCTATTCTACTGTTCATTAATTTGCTACTTGTTTTTATTGGAAATTCTATTTTTGTAGATAGGATTTTATGTAGGTTTTTTTCTTTTTGGCCCGTAATCTTTATTAGATTTTTTAATTTATTGCTGGGCTTTTTTGTTAATCTAAATTTAGATAGTTCTTCTATTTTAATGCTTCTACTAAATGTTCCTTTATAAAGAAAGAGGTTTTCTGCTCCTTTAGCGCTTTGATTGAAAAATAATATTAAAAGAATAATATATTTAAATTTCATTTATTGCCTTACGCCAGCGGCTACTTTAACTAACCTAATTATCCCTTTTTCTGAAGTTTTTTGCATTAACCCTAAGCCCATACGATACGTATCTTTAGTTATCAGAATTCTTGGTAATTTT
>OBPD01000050.1_pt1 | contig 11649 bp, 9 predicted proteins | sample 1494311 | NCBI WGS metagenome assembly OBPD01 (sample SAMEA3275629, study PRJEB22092) | marine metagenome | biome: Marine; feature: Surfacel waters; material: Sea Water | collected 2014-06-20T10:00:00+00 | depth 75 m | reverse complement strand
GATGAAAATTGGTTCAGAATCAGTCTGCTAAAAAGAGAACAAAATATTCAAATTATTAATACACTAAAAGACTATATTAACTAATAGAATGAATTATTTCGAATATCTTTTTTTCAGGATATGAATAATCATGATTATTCATATTTAATTTCATTTCACTAAGAGAATTAGAATCCAATAAATTCGACACAATATTCTTCAATATGTTTTTTTCTGGGTCATGTTGATTAACTATTATAGCCCCTCCAAATCTGGCCATATAAGCAGCATTAAGCTCTTGATGTTGATCGGTAGAGCTTGGAAAAGGTATTAAAATTGAAGGGGTCTTGGTTACCATTAATTCACAAATCGCACCAGCGCCTGACCTGCTAATTGCAAGATCAGCGTTTCGAAGCAAGGCAGGTATTTCATCACTGAAGTCTCTTACAACCAAATTAGGGTGACTTTTTTCTTGATCTCGATTTCTATAAAAGCAGTCGTTTTTACCAGTCAAGTGAACAACTCTACAACCCTTCTCAATCAAGCAAGGTAAAATCTTCCTTACCATCTCATTCATTTTTATTGCTCCTTGACTACCTCCCATTACCACAATCAATACGCCCTCTCCAAGAGGGACCCAACTTGGCAGAGACTTTTCTAATAAAAATTCTGTCCTTACAGGTGTTCCTGTAAAGCTTGTTCTACATCTTTGCAAATACTCAGATGCTGATGGAATTCCTAAAGCTACATGATCACAAAACCTACCCAACAGCCTAGTTACTTTGCCAGGAATCGCATTAGATTCATGCAGTAAAACTGGGATGCCAGCCATTTTTGCACCGAGAATACTAGGAGCAGATATGTAGCCACCAGTGGTGAAAATAACATTAATTTTTTTTTGACGTAATAAGACAGAGACTTGAACAGACGCAAAGAGTAATTTACATAAATCAAACAGTTTTCTAAAAATATTTCCTTGTAATCCTCCAACTTTTAACTTAATTAAATTGTATTTTTCTGGAACTAGTTCAACCTCAAGCCTATTTGGTACACCTAGCCACACTATTTCCCAAGAATTTGAAAGTGAATCGGCGAAAGATAATGCAGGATAAATGTGCCCACCCGTTCCGCTTGCAGCAATTAAAAGGCGAGGCATAAATTAAATAACCCTATCTTTTGAGGCTAAGTTATATTGAGTAAAAAAGGTAGGCGTGAGACATTCACTGACAACCAAATTAATAGGTTTTTTATTTCTATATCCACTATTGATCAATTCTGCTTTAAGCAAAAATATAAATAATCAGTTGTTAAGCAATCAATTAGAGCAAATCCTCAACGAGCGAAAGGATGATTTAGTGAAAGACCTCTTTTCAAAACAATCATTCTATAAATTTAATAAACAGTCTTTAGCTTTTAGAAACAAATACAAAGATTCCAAATGGTCAATTAAAATGACTAGAAATGATCCAAAAAAGTCACTACTAGATGTAAAAATTAAATCTACCAGAACAATTGGGAATCAAACTTATAATCTATACACGAAACAAACTGTTGAAATTGAAACTTACAAAAATAAAATCAAAAGTTATCAAGTTATCGATGAAGAGTCAATTCTTAATAGTCAACAATCTCCCTTAATTGTAAAAATAATTTCTCCTGATAAAGTTCTTACTGGTGAACGATATGAAATAAATTTAATCATTGAAAGACCGCTAGATAATTTATTAACAGCTAGTGGAATGATTGTACTTAAAAATAATGAGAAAATGATTCTATCGAATGATCTTTATGGGATTAAGCCTAATCAATCAGGTGGTCTATTTAAATATATTCAAGCACCATCAGAACCTGGCTCTCAAACTATTTCAGCAATAATTACTCATCCAGAAGGGATTTATTCCTTTACAAAAAAAATAAAAGTAGGTTTATAAAACCTACTTTTAACAATTAGCAAATTATATTTAAATTATCAAGCATCATCTAGAGCAGAAACTCCAGGAAGAACTTTCCCTTCCAAAAGTTCTAGGCTTGCACCACCCCCAGTCGAGATATGAGACATGTTTTTCGCTAAACCTGCTTTCTCAACTGCTGCCACTGAATCTCCACCTCCAATAATTGTGCAACATCCTTGAGCACTTAATTCAGCCAAAGTATTTGCTATGGCATTTGTTCCGTTTGCAAATTTCTCAAATTCAAAGACACCCATCGGTCCATTCCAAATGACCGTTTTGCAATCTTTAAGAGCATTCTGAAAAAGTTCAACTGATTCTGAACCAATATCCAATCCCATCCAACCTTCGCTAATAGCATCTACTTTTGAAAGTTTACTATTTGCATCAGGAGAAAAATTATCAGCCAACACAACATCAGTTGGCAAAAGAAACTCAACTCCTTTCTCTTTTGCTTTCTTCTCCAAAGCACTAGCTAATTCGAGCTTATCTTCTTCTACAAGACTATTACCAACCGATAATCCTCTAGCCTTATAAAAAGTAAATATCATCCCTCCACCAACAATTATCTTGTCGCATTTATCAATTAAAGATTCTAAGACACCTATCTTACTACTAACTTTTGAACCTCCAACTATCGCTGCTAGGGGACTTTTAGGTTGATCGATAGCTCCTTGAAGGTACTTCAGTTCTTTTTCCATTAAATAGCCAGCCACGCAAGGACTTAAGAACTTTGTAACTCCTTCAGTTGAAGCATGCGCACGATGGGCGGCTCCAAAAGCATCATTAACATAAACTTCTGCCAGAGAAGCTAATTCTTTTGCAAATTCAGTATCGTTTTTTTCTTCACCAGAAATAAATCGAACATTTTCCAAAAGGACAACATCGCCATTAGACATAGCATCAACTTTTGACTTGGCTTCTGCTCCTATGCAACTTTCAGTCTTTACAACTGTTTTTCCAAGCAATTCACTAAGTCTTTGAGCAACAGCAGTCAAACGCATTGTTTCATTAACCTCTCCCTTTGGCCTCCCAAAATGAGCAGAAAGAATGACTCTTGCACTCTTATCCAAGAGGTCATTAATAGTTGGTAAAGCAGCACGAATTCTTGTGTCATCAGTTATTTGCCCCTCATCTCCTAATGGGACATTAAAATCAACTCTCACTAAAACACGTTTGCCGCATAAGTCTTCAGCGCCGAGACTTGACAGGGAACGCTTAGACATAATGTATGGGATTCAGAAAGTAAACTGCGTGACCATAGCTCTTTAAAGGCACCTATTGGGTAATTACTAAGACATAGAAAAAATCTACCTAACCCCTTGAGAACCTAAAAACTGGTTTCTAACTATTAAAAATCTATAGTTTAAATAATTAATCACCCCTCAAGCTGCCTGCTCTAACTGCGAAAAACAAACTTTCGATATGAAGTTAGAGATCTAATTTTTTTTGAACTTGCCATATCAGAAAGTTTTTTTCATCGGCATGTTATTAATTATTGTAATTCTATCAATCTTGATTGATCAATAAAATTTAAGTCTCGTCGGGATATTATGAATAATTCAATTATTATTATCAACTTATTTAATCTTTTCAGATGATAAATTGAACTTAGGATTTTGAAAACTACACTTCCAAAATAAATCAAAAATCAACTTTTACAATTTTTAGATTAATCAATTTCAACCAAATTATTTTTAAAATTCCGTGAACAAGCAAATAATACAATGGTATCCAGGGCATATTGCTAAAGCAGAAAAACAATTAAAAGAGAATCTGAGTAAAGTTGATCTAGTTTTCGAAGTGCGAGACGCAAGAATACCCCTTGCCACTTCTCATCCATATCTCCAAAAATGGTTAAAAGGAAAGAAGCAAATATTAGTTCTCAATAGAAAAGACATGATCAATGTTGATGCCTATCAAGCATGGGATAAAAAATTAAGATCTGAGGGGAAAGTACCATGGTGGTGTGATGCAAAAGCTGGAACAGGCGTTCTCCAAATAAAACATGCCGCTATTCGTGCTGGGCAAGAGTTAAATCAAAGACGTCTTGACCGAGGAATGAAAAATCGTGCAATTAGAGTTCTAACTCTTGGTTTTCCAAATGTAGGAAAATCTGCTCTTATTAACAGACTAGTTAAAAAAAAGGTTGTATCTAGCTCAAGAAAACCTGGCGTCACGAGAAGTTTGAGATGGGTAAGATTGGGACAAGATCTTGATCTATTGGATGCTCCTGGCGTTCTACCGCCTAGATTCGAAGATCAAAATGCCGCATTAAAACTGGCTATTTGTGATGATATTGGTCAAGCCGCATATGATACTGAACAGGTAGCCATAAGCTTTATGAAACTTCTTGAGACATTAGAAAACATCAAAGGAGCGGGAATCAAGTCAATGTGTCTTCAAAATAGATATGGAATATTTGTCAATGAAACCATTAAAGATAAATCTTTATGGCTACTTTCAGCAGCAGAACGTCATACTTCCGGAGATATACGAAGAATGTCACAAAGATTACTTGATGATTTTCGCAAAAATTTGTTGGGGAATATCTCTCTTGAACTCCCCTAATGGATAAAGAAATCAAGCATGAATTTGGGCAGGGCCCAGGTGAATTATTTGAGGGCGAATATAAGAAACCTTTGCCTATGCGGCTTGATAGATGGCTGGTAAGTCAACGAGCTGAACAAAGTAGAGCTCATGTTCAGAAATTCATTGAAGCGGGGTTCGCAAGAGTAAATGGTAAAACTGGAAAAGCAAAAACTCCCGTTAGGCCAGGTGACATAATTCAACTTTGGGTTCCACCACCTGAGCCTCTTCCTTACTTAAAGCCAGAAGAAATTGATTTAGATATTTTGTATGAAGATGATCATTTAATAGTCATTAACAAAACAGCAGGAATAGCAGTTCATCCTGCACCAGGTAATAAATCAGGAACATTAGTTAATGGATTAATCCATCATTGCCCAGACTTACCTGGCATTGGAGGTAAATTAAGACCTGGAATCGTTCATCGCTTAGATAAAGACACAACTGGATGCATTGTGGTAGCAAAGACTCAAGAAGCCTTAGTTAAGCTGCAAATTCAAATACAAAAGAGAGTAGCCTCAAGAAATTATATTGCTGTTGTTCATGGAGCTATTAAAAACAATGAAGGCATGATTGTCGGGAGTATTGGCCGACATCCAAAAGATAGAAAAAAATATGCTGTAGTTGATGAAGGATCTGGTAGATATGCTTGTACACATTGGAAATTAATTAAAAATCTAGGAAACTTTTCTCTTCTTAAATTCAAACTTGATACCGGTAGAACGCATCAAATCCGTGTTCATAGTGCACACATAGGTCATCCTATTATCGGAGACCAAACTTATAGTAGGTGTAAAAAATTGCCTATTAAGCTTGGTGGCCAAGCATTACATGCAGTTGAATTGGGTCTAATACACCCAATAACATTAGAAAAAATGACATTTAAAGCTCCATTGCCTAAAGATTTTGAACGACTTTTAAAAGTATTACAACCTAAAAATAATATTAGCTTGGAAGTCTAGGACACGCTTTGACCATCTTTTTTGTTAGGGACTTTTGAGGATAATTTAACAAGTTTTTACCAGAATTCTCTTCGATAATTTTTCCCTTATCAAACACTAAAACCCTGTGACAAAAGCCTGCTGCAACAGATAAATCATGAGTTATGAACAACATAGACAGTTTTAATTTTTCTTGCAAAGAGCGTAGTAGCTCTAAGACTTCTGCTTGAATTTCTGCATCTAACATACTGACACTTTCATCACAAATAAGTATTTTGGGACTAAGTGCAAGTGCTCTTGCAATAGCTACTCTTTGCTGTTGTCCTCCTGAAAGTTGAGAAGGTAAGCGTTGTTCATACATTGCTGTGGGCGCCAAACCAACTAGTTCTAAAAGATTACGAGCTTTTTCTCTGGCTTGAGATCGACTTAACAATTTATGGATAAGAATTGGATCTATAATTGCATCCATTATTGGCATCTTAGGATTCAAAGAAGCAGAAGGATCTTGAAAAATAATTTGAATATATTTACGTAATTGTTTTAAAGATTTCCTATTGATAATTGAAATATTCTTTCCAAGAAAAAGAACACTTCCACCTCTTGTAGGTAATAAACCAGTCAACGCTCTACAGAGAGTACTCTTTCCACATCCAGATGGGCCTACGATACCAAGAGTTTCACCTTCATACAGAGAAAAGGTAACTTCATTAACAGCTTTCAACCAAAAAGAATTGAAGGGCCAAAAGCCTAAATCATGCCAGCAACGTAATCTATTTACGCTCAATAGTACAGTACTTTTATTAATTACTTCTCTCTCAGAACCCTCTAAGATCCTTCCTGAATCCACTAATCTTTGAGCAATATTAGTTTTAGGATCACCAATTATCTGTTTAATATTTCCAGATTCTACTATTTTTCCACAATCAAGTATTGCAATTTTATTACACCATTTATATGCCATAGATAAATCATGACTAATTAATAGTAAAGCAGTCCCAATCTCATCACAAAGTAAACTCAATTCACTCATGATTTGATCAGCAACTATTGTATCCAAGCTAGTAGTAGGTTCATCAGCAATTATTAAAGGAGGTCTTAAACAAATTGCCAAAGCAATTGCTACGCGTTGTCGCATTCCTCCACTAAATTCATGTGGAAAAGAATTAAATCTTAAAGGATCTATTCCAACTTTTTCTAATAAGCTTTTAGCTTTTTTTACTAAGTTATAAATTGGTTCAGAATTATCATGAGCTTTAAAAGTATCAACTATATGATCACCAACAGTCATTAATGGATTTAACCGTGACATTGGATCCTGAAATATCAATCCAACCTCTTTTCCTCGAATAGTTGGCAAAGAATCCTCGTCTAATTTTAATACATTTTTTCCATTTAAAAAAATCTCACCATAACAAGCACTTCCATCTGGAAGAAGCTGCATTATGGCCTTAGCAACAGTACTTTTGCCACAACCTGAACTACCAACTAATGCAAGCCTATCCCCACGATTCATCTTCAGATTTAATCCGTTTAATACGTAAGTAGTACTATTTGGATAAATAGCATTAAGTTTATTTATCTTTAAAACTTCTTTTGAGCAATTATTCATAAAAAGGTAGCAAGAAATGTTGAGTTTGAATAAAATAAATTAAGCTTCGGTGCTTATGCCAAAAGTCACCTCTGCACAAAATTCAAACCAGACAAATACGGTCTGTGATGAATTTTTTGATGGCCAGCCGCAACTTAGAACTCATCAGATTAAACATATTGATGATTATGAAATTATTTTGCCAGAATGGTTAAAAAATTGCATTAAAAATATCCCACCGGGAATAGGAGCAAGTTGCCCAAGAGATTCTGAAGCACTTTTAGTTGCTGCTTTTGATCTTGCATATCAATTACATAAAGGTCAATTCAGAAAAAGTGGTGAGCCCTACATAACCCATCCAGTTGCTGTAGCTGACTTATTAAGAGAAATTGGTGCAAGTGCTAGTGTAATAGCAGCAGGTTTTTTGCATGACGTCGTCGAAGATACAGACATCACACCAGAACAACTCGAGGGTTATTTTGGTAGTGAAGTTAGATATTTAGTTGAAGGTGTTACTAAATTAGGCGGAATCCATTTTAACAATCGGACAGAAGCTCAAGCAGAAAACCTACGTAAAATGTTTCTAGCTATGGCTAGCGATATTCGAGTTGTACTAGTTAAACTCGCAGATAGACTTCACAATATGCGTACTATTAGTTACTTAGGAGAAGAAAAGCAAACTCGAATTGCTAGAGAAACAAGAGAAATTTATGCTCCACTCGCTAACCGCCTAGGAATAGGACGTTTAAAATGGGAATTAGAAGACTTGGCATTTAAACTTTTAGAACCCGATCCCTTCCGAGAAATTCAACAACAGATAGCTAGCAAGCGTAGTGAAAGAGAGGAGAGATTGAATACAACTGTGCAATTACTGAAAGATCGTTTGAACTGCGCAGGACTTCATCAATGTGAAGTAAGTGGTAGACCAAAGCATTTATATGGAATTTGGAGCAAAATGCAAAGACAACAAAAAGAGTTTCATGAAATTTTTGATGTAGCTGCTCTTAGAATTATTGTCTCAGATGTCGAGACATGTTATCGAGCTCTTGCTGTTGTACATGATACATTCAGACCAATACCCGGACGCTTTAAGGATTACATAGGCCTTCCTAAACCAAATGGCTACCAGTCCCTGCATACAGCTGTAATTGGCAGGCACAGACCTATTGAAGTACAAATTAGAACTCCAGAAATGCATAGAGTTTCAGAATTTGGAATTGCAGCTCACTGGAAATATAAGGAAGGGGGATCTCCAGCAAATCCTGATTCAGAAAAATTTAATTGGTTGCGTCAATTAGTTGAATGGCAACAAGAAGATGGTGTTAATGATCATAATGACTACCTAGCATCAATCAAAGAAGATTTATTTGACGAGGAAGTATTTGTTTTCACTCCAAAAGGAGATGTCTTGGGATTAAGGAACGGTTCAACAGCAATCGATTTCGCTTATCGCATTCACTCTGAAGTAGGAAATCATTGCAATGGGGCTAGAATTAATGACCGTCTATGTGTGCTGTCCACACCTCTTGAAAATGGAGATTTTGTAGAAATTCTCACTCATAAGAGTTCTCATCCAAGTTTAGATTGGTTAAATTATGTTGCTACACCCACAGCTAGGAATCGCATTAGACAATGGTATAAAAAAAGTCATCGTCAAGAAACAATATCAAGAGGGAAGGAATTATTAGAACAAGAATTTGGTCGTAAAGGAATTGACAATTTACTCAAAGGCCATGCGATAACAAAAGTTGCGGAAAGATGTAATCTAAAGTCTACGGAAGATTTATTAGCTGCACTTGGGTTTGGGGCCTTAACCTTACATCAAGTAATTAATAGATTTAGAGAAGAAATAAAAATACTAAACCAAGTACCTGAGACCGAATTAAGTGATATCGAGCTAGCAACCCAAATTGGAACACAAGCAAATTTAGCTTCAAACAAATCTAAAGTTTCTCAAACAAAATATTCACCCATAGTTGGACTAGAGGGACTTGACTATCGACTAGGGGGGTGTTGCAGTCCTTTACCAGGAGAAGCAATACTTGGAACAGTTGCGCTTGGCAATCATGGTATCACCATACATCGTACTAATTGTGTCAATATAGAATCAATACCTAATAGCAGAAGACTATCAGTCCAGTGGAATACAAATGCACGTATCAAAGAAGAAAAGTTTCCTATTCAATTAAGGATTGAAGTTATTGACCGAGTAGGTGTACTTAAAGACATATTAATGAGACTTTCTGATAGAGGTATTAATGTGATCGACGCAAGAGTTCAGACTTCACACGGAAAGCCTGCATGTATAGACCTGAAAGTTGAGCTGGAAAGTGTTAATCAATTAGAAATCACTGTTAACCAAATTCGTTCAATGGTTGATGTTTTAGATATTGCTAGAACATGATTGGATTAACTTTTTAAATAATCCAAGATTTTAAAAAAGTGATATCTAATATATAAAAATTTACATTTTATGATAAGGTTTTTTGAGAAAGAAATATAGACCAAGTCCTCCAACTATTCCAGCAAAAAGACCCATACATATCGAGCCCATTATTAGCCGAGAACTCAAGTACCAACCTTGAGACCACAACTCATTAGTAGTTATATGGCCAATATCTACTATATTTTTATTTTTATTGAGTATTAAAGAGCCTAGTCTATAATTAAAATAATAAAGAGGAACATAAGTAAATGGGTTGCTAATCCAGGTCCCAACAGCGGCCAAAATACTATTTCCCTTGAAGATTTTTGCTAAAAACACACCCATCAAGGTTTGCAAACCAAAGAATGGGAAACAACCACTAAATATCCCTACGCCCAACCCTAATGCTCTCTGAGAGGGAGAACCTTCCTGATTCCAGAGCCAAGAGATAAATTTACGAATTCTTTGTATTAGATTTAGAAAGATTTTTTTCATATTTTAAAAAATCTTGGTCCAAAAAGAAAACTAAATTTGATCTTAGTGAAGATTGCGTGATTATTGATTAATGAATTCGTTTTCCCCTACTGAAGATACTATTGCTGCAATTGCAACTGCCGTTTCTCCCGGCCAAGGAAGTATCGCTGTCATTAGGATCTCTGGCTCCTCAGCTATCGAGATAACTAAAACGATTGTTCATATTCCTGGAAAGCACGATTGGAGCAGTCACAAAGTGCTTTACGGTCATGTAACTGAAGAAAATCGAAAAAAATATATTGATGAAGTTTTAATTCTTGTAATGAAAGGGCCGAGAAGCTTTACAGGTGAAGATGTAGTAGAAATTCATTGCCATGGTGGAATCATTCCAGTCCAGAAGATCCTTGAAAGAATACTAGCTTTCCCCAGCGTGCGAAGAGCAGAACCAGGTGAGTTTAGTCAACGAGCAGTGCTTAATGGTCGTCTTAGCCTGACTCAAGCAGAATCAATTAGTGAGCTGGTGTCAGCAAGGAGTCGAAAAGCAGCAGAACTCGCAATTAATGGAATTGAAGGAAATATTCAAACTACGATTCAATCAATCAGAAAGCGATTAATAGAGCAACTAACGGAAATTGAAGGAAGAATAGATTTTGAAGAAGATCTACCACTTTTAGATGAAAAACATGTAAAGAATGAAATTGTCGCAATCAAAAAAGATCTTAACGAACTAATTGATAATGCTAAAAGAGGATCTTGGGTTCGTTCTGGCTTAAAAGTTGCACTAACTGGGAAGCCTAATGTAGGGAAAAGCTCCTTAATGAATAGGCTTTCCAAACAAGAAAAAGCCATTGTGACTGACCTACCTGGCACTACTAGAGATATTTTGGAAAGTGAGATTATCTTAGAGGGAATACCAGTAACTTTTATTGATACAGCAGGTCTAAGAGACACCAAAGACATCATCGAAAAAATTGGTATTTCTAGAACTAAAAAAACTTTAATTCATGCTGATCTCATTATATTAATCTTTGATTATTCAAGCGGATGGACTAACGAGGATGAATCAATACTAAAACAATTACCCATAAATATTCCACTCTTGATTGTTGGTAATAAATCTGATTTAACGAGTGATCAATCTTTTGAAAAAGTTCCAAAATATATATTAAAAAAAGAAAATCTAATTGTTATAAGTGCAAAAACCGGAAATGGAGAAGACGATCTAATTAATTACCTACTAAAAAAATGTGGTTCTTCTCAAACGCATGGATTGGATATTGCTCTAAATGAAAGACAACTTGATCTAGCAAAATCAACGATGAAATCCCTAGAAAATATTAATAAAGTTTTTGACGAAAAGCTACCATGGGATTTCTGGACAATAGATTTAAGACAAGCTATTAATTATTTAGGAGAACTAACAGGAGAGGATTTAACAGAAAGTTTACTTGATAATATATTTTCAAAATTCTGTATTGGTAAGTAATCAAGCAATTTTTATCTACTAGTTATTGTCGATTGTAAAAATATAATATAAGTAATAACAAACCCCTCCAATTAACATCGCCACCATAATATTCACACTATGAACAACATCCACTAGATCGAAACAGCAGAGATCAATTTAATTAAAGCATAAAATGCACATATCACAAACAAAAAAATATTAAAAATTTCTATTTTTTTAAAAATTTTTAAGATAAA
>OBPD01000044.1_pt1 | contig 12371 bp, 13 predicted proteins | sample 1494311 | NCBI WGS metagenome assembly OBPD01 (sample SAMEA3275629, study PRJEB22092) | marine metagenome | biome: Marine; feature: Surfacel waters; material: Sea Water | collected 2014-06-20T10:00:00+00 | depth 75 m | reverse complement strand
ATAGCTGCTCCCACAGCGGGCTTACATCTAAGTGATGAACTTATAGAAATTTTAAAAATCAGAGGTATTAGAATTGCACAAATTACTTTGCATGTTGGCTTAGGAACCTTTAGACCACTAGAAAAAGAAGACCTATCTCAGCTGCATTTACATAGTGAGTGGATAGAGGTTACTGAAGAGACCATAAAAGCGATAACTACTTGTAAGGAAGATGGGGGGAAAGTCTTTGCTGTAGGTACTACAAGTGTGAGAGCCCTTGAGGCTGCTTACCTTTCAGGAAGAGGCGCCTTGAAGCCGTATGAAGGCAAAGTCAATTTGGTAATTAAACCAGGATTTAAATTTTCCGTCATTGATGGATTGCTAACTAACTTCCACCTACCTAAAAGTTCCCTATTACTTTTAGTTAGCGCTCTAATTGGTCGAAATCGTATGTTGAAACTTTATAAACACGCTATCTCTAACAAATATCGATTTTTCTCTTATGGAGACGCGATGTTGATAACACCTGAGTCGGTTATTTAAACTCAAAAGTCAAGCTAATGATGGTTCTTTAATAACGCCTGTAGGAACATTCTCAAACATTACGGATGAGATATATCTTTCGGCAAGGTCAGGTAGAACTACAACGATTGTCTTCCCTGAGAACTCTTCTTTTTCGGCAAGTCTTAAAGCCACAGCTGCAGCGGCACCACATGAGATGCCAACTAGTAGACCTTCTTCTTGTGCTAAACGTAATGCCATTGCAATAGACTCATCATTAGAGACTTGCTCAACTTGATCGACTACGGATAAGTCAAGATTTTTAGGGATAAACCCAGCTCCGATCCCTTGGATTTTGTGAGGGCCGGGTTTTACCTCTTCTCCATTGAGAGTTTGTGTTATTACTGGGCTATGAGTGGGCTCAACGGCAACAGATAATAATGAATGATTTTTTTCTTGCTTTATAAAACGAGAAACACCTGTTATTGTTCCACCTGTCCCGACGCCAGAGACTAAAACATCAATTTGGCCATCGGTATCATCCCAAATTTCAGGACCTGTTGTTTTGAAATGTATTTCTGGATTAGCTGGATTATCAAATTGTCCTGGCATGAAGTATTTTTGAGGGTCGCCATCTGCTATTTCCTTCGCTTTTGCAATGGCACCAGGCATTCCTTTTGCTGCTTCAGTTAGTATTAATTCAGCACCAAGAACAGCCATCATCCTCCGACGTTCAATTGACATGGACTCAGGCATCGTGAGGATTAACTTGTAACCTCGAGCAGCAGCTGTGTAAGCAAGGGCTATTCCAGTATTTCCAGAAGTTGGTTCAATAATGACTTTATCTTTATTGAGTAAACCTTTCTTCTCAGCATCCCAGATCATATTCGCTCCTATTCTGCACTTAACGCTGTAGGCGGGGTTACGGCCTTCTATCTTTGCCAGTACTGTTGCTTTTGCGTTTTTTGTAATTGAATTAAGCTTGACTAATGGGGTATGACCAATAGCGAAACTATTGTCTTCATAGATTCTGGACATTTTTTAAATGACTTAATTAACTAATACTCTAAATCTATATAAAAATCTCGGTAATTGGTTGTTTAGATAATCTTTATTAGTGATTTTTTTATATTACTGAATTAAATCTTGACCATAATTCGTCTTCATTTTCTAGCCCTACTGACACTCTTAATAAGTGTTCCGAGACGCCACAACTTTCAGCCCATTTCAATTCTTTGAAGTGAGCTAACTGAACATATGGACAAACCAATGTAAAATTTGTACCTAAGCTTGGCCCTTTGTTTACTCTTAATGAATCATAAACTCTTTTTGATTCTTCAATCCCTCCTTTAAGTTCAAACGATAATAGACATCCATAACCTCCTCCTTTCTTTAATAGCGAATTAAAATTTTTACAATATTGAGGATGTAAAACCTTTGAAATTTCTTTTTTTGTTTCTAATTTTTCTTTCAGCTTTAAGCAAGATTGATTTAACCTTTTTAAGCGATCCTTTACGTCTCTACTAGTTAACTCCAACTCAATAGCATCTGAATCAGATAGTGTAGATAATGCAACTTTAGGAATTATCTCAGCTATTTCTTTTTTCCATTTAGAGTATGGACTGATAACAGTACTGCCAGCAAGAATATCTCCTCTCCCAGCAAAACTTTTTGTAAGAGAACTAAAAATCACATCTGCGTAAGGAGTTAGGTGAACATTTAGAGATGAACCGATGGTATCGTCAACAATGACAGGTATGTTTTTTTCTTTAGCTAATTTTGAAATAGATATTAGGTCAACACATTGCAATAAAGGGTTACTAGGTATTTCTATGATTAATGCAGCTGGATTTTTTTTATCCAGCTCTTCTTTTATATGATTTAATTTTGTTTTAATAATGAGATCGCTTCCTTGGAAAATTATTTGAGGGAGTTTAAGCACATCAACATATGGGAAGCCTATTTGAAGAGTCGAAGAAGTCCCTTTGATACAATTTATCGCTGAAATAATAGTCGTTAAGGCAGCCATGCCTGAACGATGTAGTCGTATTAGACTATTATCGCAATTGTATATATTTGCCAAGCGTTTGATAAGTTCCTCTCTGGCGCAATCACCATCTGAAGTGAGTGGTTTCTTCTCTTTCCCAAGGGCTATTGCCGCTTCACGTGACGACAATCCAAGACCAGTGTGTTGCCAGAAGGCTTTTGCTGAAGAGGTATTTTTTTGGTCAATAATTAGACACGAAACGCCAAGAAAATCTTCTATTTTTGAAAAACAATCTGAATTCTCTCGAAGACAATATTCTTGGGCACTTAAAGCAGAAGCTCTGTTGGGGTAAGGCCAACTGGTTTTCTTCGATTCGTCATGAAATTCAAGTGATTTTCGAGCTATCTCGGCAACAAAAGGATTAAATCCAAATCTAGGGTAAATTGCTTTTAATGAATTTATACAAGCTGGAACCTTCTCTTCGTATGCGATTACATCTTCCCATCTAGGCAATGCAACAGATACTGCATGTGGCCTACTCGGTAGAGGCTCTCCTAAATCTTTGGCACTCCAGCAAGGATCAATAAGTAAATTTCTTTCAGTCAAGAGATAGTTCCTAAGGCTTGATTCAAATCAGCACTTAAGTCTTCAATGTCCTCACATCCAATAGAAAATCGAATAAGTGAATCAGTAATTCCAATTTTTAATTTTGTTTCCTTGGACACTGAAGCATGTGTCATTGTGGCTGGATGGCAAACAAGACTTTCAATTCCTCCGAGACTTTCTGCCATTTTGAAGTAATGAAGACTTTTACAAAATGAATAGGTTTGAGCTTGGGTTGCGTTAACAGTGGCAGTAACAATTGCTCCTCCCATAGCCATTTGTCTTTTTGCTAATTTACATTGTGGATGATCATTCCTGAAAGGATATCGAACATATTTTATTGCTGGATTATCGGCTAATTGATTAGCTATTTTAGATGCATTATTAACTTGTCTTTCTAGGCGAAGTGGAAGAGTTTTTATTCCTCGTGTAATAAGCCAGCAATCAAAGGGAGAAGGGTTTAATCCAAGAGCTTTCTGGGCGAAATTTAGCTTGTCTCTCCAAATAGCACTCTCGGTGCATACTGCACCTCCAAGTGCATCTGAGTGACCATTGATAAACTTGGTCGTGCTAGTTAAAGATAAGGTCGCTCCAAGTTTAAGAGGTCTTTGTAATAGAGGTGTTGCAAAAGTATTGTCTACAACAACAGGTATTTCCATTTTATTTGAGAAATGACAAATCCCTTCAATATCAATAATTTTTAGGAGTGGGTTAGTAGGACTTTCGATCCAAATCATCGCGGGTTTGTGATTTGAAATGACTTCTTGGAAATTGGGCTTAGTAAAGTCTATCCATTGAGTTTTTAATCCAAAACGATTAAAAACTTGTTCAAATAATCTCACCGTACATCCATAAAGGTTCTCCTCACAAAGGATTAAGTCTCCAGCCTTAAGAGTGGAGACTATTGCTGTAATCGCAGCGACTCCAGAACTAAATACACTTGCGAACTGACATTCTTCCAGATCAGACAAAACTGATTCAAGAATTCGAAAATTTGGATTTCCTGAACGAGTGTAATCAAAGCCACCCTCATTGCCATGAACGAACGTTGAGGTTGGAAAGATTGGCGGCATTATTGATCCAGTTCCTTCAGAAAAATTATCTTTGTGATGAATGACTCTTGTGTTTACTCCAGTGCTGAACTTCTTGTCTCTTTTTACTGATCCCATATCCTTTGAGTAGCTTTTCTATAGGCTATAGAAAAACATGAAAAAGCCCCTAAAAAAAGGGGCACTATAATTAAATTTAATGAGAAAGAAGCTATGAGGGCCTATACCTTTCTTGAATAATACTCAACAACTAACAATTCATTAATTTCAATAGCAACCCATTCCCTATCTGTCTTTGCAGATATCTTTGCCGAGAGTTTGGTTTTATCAAGCTCAAGGTGTGGAGGAACATTCGCAAGACCTGGGAATTCTAAGTTGGCTTGAGCTAATTGCTTACTAGCTTTGTTGTCTCTGATAGCAATAACATCTCCAGCCTTGCATTGATAACTTGCAATGTCAGTGATCTTGCCATTAACAGTTACATGTCCATGGTTTACTAATTGTCTTGAGCCTGGGATTGTAGGTCCAAATCCAAGTCTAAAACAAACATTATCAAGCCTATTTTCCAGAAGCTTTAAGAGATTTGTTCCTGTGGAACCCTCCTGAGCACGAGCTTTCTTTACGTAGCGAACAAGCTGGCGTTCAGAAATACCATAATTGAATCGAAGTTTTTGCTTTTCTTCGAGTCGGATCGCGTATTCAGAGCGCTTGCGACGGGCTTGGCCGTGCTGACCTGGTGGATGAGACCTTTTTGCGGCCTTCCGGGTGAGACCAGGTAGGTCTCCCAAGCGTCGCGTGATCCTCAAACGAGGTCCGCGGTATCTAGACATAGGGGTTTAATTTAGAAAATGTTTACTGGTAAGGGTAGTCTGGAATAAATCCATCAGCCCTTTATTCACCAGTTCATTATTCTATCTAAAGATGCTTACAAAGATCAATAAAGCCATTGCACTTGTTTTTGTTAGTTTAATTTCCTTTTATCAGAAGTGGATTTCGCCATTGTTTGGACCGAGTTGTCGATTTATCCCTAGTTGCAGTGCTTATGGGATAGAAGCCGTTAATAAGCATGGTCCGTGGAGAGGGGGTTGGCTGACTTTGAAAAGATTAAGTAAATGTCATCCTTTTACCCCTTGTGGGTGTGACCCAGTTCCAGAAAAATGAACTCAGATGTATTGATCTTATATTCACGTAAAGGCTGCTGCTTGTGTCAAACACTTGAAAAAAAATTATCTAGGATATGTCTAGATAATTTAAACCCTTCTATTGAACTTTCCATTGTCGACATAGATAGTAAAACAGTGTCTTTAGATATACAAATGAAGTATACAAATGAGGTTCCAGTAATAGTTCTTGACTCAACTAGATTATTAAAAAAGATTGAATTTCCTCGGGTCTCTCCACGTTTAAAGGAAGACATGCTTTTATCTTGGATACAAAAGAATTTGAATATTTTGTACAAAAAAGTTTAAGAAAATAACCAATTCTTCTTTTTAATAAAGTTCTTTATTGATTTCAAAGAGAAAAACATAATTTATTTTTTTAATAACTAAAATTATTTTATGAAGAAGATTAAATTTCTTTTTAATTACTGAATAGTAAGTAGATTTCTTTTGTGGTGAAAATCATGCAGATCTTTTTATACTTGAAATGATCCTTCATTGATTTTTCATTATCCGAGGTTTGTTTTGTCGCGTTATCTGCACACTTTGTTGAAAGCAATTGATCTTCAGGTCCGCTCAGGGTTAGCAAATCCAGAAATAAAAAATCTTTCCACTGATTCTAGAGAAATCGAAAAAGGTGATTTGTTCTTAGGTTTAGACGGTGAAAAAGTTGATGGAGGGAACTTTTGGGCAAAAGCAATTGAGAGAGGTGCTTGTGCAGCCATTATTAGTAAAAAGGCTTCTCTTTTAAATCCGCCAACTAACGAAGACCCCGTAGTTATTCTCCCAGAGCCTGTATCACTATTTATGGGTAAATTAGCTGCAGATTTTTGGGGTAAGCCATCTAGTGAGATTTGTTTGATAGGTATTACTGGTACTAACGGTAAAACGACTACATCATTTTTAATTGAATTTCTGACTACTTCGCTTGGTCATCCATCCGCTTTGTTTGGAACATTAATTAATAGATGGCCTAACCATGAGGAAACTTCAAAATATACAACTACTTTTGCGGTCCCTTTGCAGGCAAAACTTAGGAAAGCCGTTCAGGCAGGAGTTGAATATGGAGCAATGGAAGTAAGTTCACATGCTTTGTCTCAGAATAGAGTTGCTGGTTGTGATTTTAATGGGGCAATATTTACAAACCTTTCAAGAGACCATTTAGATTATCACGATTCAATGGAATCTTATTTTGAGGCTAAAGCTAGTTTGTTCCGATCACATCTGATAGACGATGATGGTCCTAGATCAGTAATTAATATAGACGATAAATGGGGTTCAATATTAGCAAAAGAACTCAACAAAAAATGTTGGACATGTTCATTAAAAGAGAACTCCCAAACCAGAGAGAAACCAGATTTATATATTAGCAATCTTCAAATTATGCAAGACGGATACAAGGGGAAATTGCATACGCCCTTTGGGGTGGGAAATTTTATTTCACCACTAATAGGTGAGTTTAATTTAATGAATATGTTGCAAGCAGTAGGAATTTTAGTTCAAAGGGGACTCCCATTAAATGATCTTTTGGCAGCTTTGAACAAGTTCCCTGGAGTGCCAGGGAGAATGCAACTGATAAACATGGATGGATTTAAAGTAAAAGACGGCTATCCACTAGTGATAGTAGATTATGCGCATACACCGGATGGTTTGCAAAATGCTTTAATCGCATCGAGATCATTGACGAAAAAAAGATTAATTTGTGTCTTTGGTTGTGGTGGTGATAGAGATAAAGGTAAAAGATCTAAGATGGGGGAAGTTGCTGCTAAGTTTGCAGATTATATAGTTGTGACATCTGATAATCCTCGACAAGAAGACCCAATCGAAATTATTAAAGATATTGAAAAAGGTATAACAATTGATTCTGAAATTTCTGTTGAGCCAGAGAGATCCATTGCAATTCAATTGGCCATAGCAAAAGCCAAGAAAAACGACGTTGTTTTAATCGCAGGGAAAGGTCATGAGGATTATCAAATTCTAAAAGATCAGACAATTTATTTTGACGATCGTGAACAAGCTAGAAAAGCACTATCTTTAAAAACAGATTTTATTTGACTACTTAGTCGAGATGAAATTTTTTAGACCAATAACAAGGTTATCTATTTCGTTTAAATCTGTAGTTATATGAACGCAAGCACGAAGCCATTTAGGATCCTCGAGAACTCTTATCCACAAATTCTCTTTACCAAGATAGTTGACAACCTCTTCAGGAGAATGGTTCCCATTAATGGTAAAACTTATAATTCCTGAAGGTGGAGGACTATTTAAAACAAGTTCAATGTCTTTGATTTTGTTTAGTTTCTCCCACAGGATAGAGCTGAGGCTTTTAATCTTAAAAAAGCGCTCAGTCTCATTACCTTCATTTTTTAGCATTGCTAGAGAGCTTCTGAGACCAGCTAAAAGAGGGATACAAGAAGTCGCTATCTCAAAACGTCTGGCATCAGAATGAAAAGGAGCTTTATTATTGACATGTATTCCTTCTTCAGCTTTTAAGCTTTTCCAACCAATCAATGTTGGGCTTGATTCTTCTAGAACTCTTGCTGAAAGAACAACAGCGCCCAAGCCCTCAGGCCCGTAAGCCCATTTATGTCCTGTAAACGCATAGATGTCCGCAGTATCACAAGCACCTTTGATTGGAATATGACAAAAACTTTGAGCAGCATCAACTAATAAATAAGGTTTGCTTGAATGCTCTTTAAGTCTTTTTGAAATAAGTTCAATTGGCATAATTTGCCCTGTATTCCAAAGGAGATGTGAGAGAACAACAAGCTTCGTATTTTTTTGAAGATATTCATCTATCAATTTAAGTACTGTGTTATACGTCTCATCTTTCTTGTCGTTACCATTGCATAACTTTGATACAGGAAGTATTGCTATTGTTAGATTCTTTTTTCGAGCTAACTCTTTGCATGCTGCGACTATCCCCGGATGCTCACAATCGCTAAGTAATAAATTATCACCATCAGAAAATGGTAGCCCTAGTAAAGGCAAGACACATCCGGAGGTGACATTTTCAGTAAATGCAATTCTCTTGGGATGTATAGAGCAAATCTCCGCTATAAGATTTTTTGTGGTTATTACTTCTTTCGTAATGTATGGCCAAACATTATTTGTGAATGGACCTAATTTTTGAATTGTTTGCCAACTAGAAGTTATTGCATTTAATGATTGAGTTGGGAGTGGACCTTGACCTCCATAATTGAAATAAGCTTTATTTTGCAGCGCGGGCATATTGTCTTTGAACAATATTGGTGACATATCTTCTTTTTCTTAGTTGTGGTTACTAAGAATATCTTTTTTTTGCCAACTTACCAATTTGTGTCTGTCTTCTAGTTATGTCAACCTAACGCCTACCATTTTTTTAGTATTTTTTGAGCGATTAAAAAGAACATGTTATTAAAGTATGATGGTTTTAATTTTTTATTGGTTCATGAATATTAAAAAAGAACAAAAAATCAAAGCTCAAGAATGGGTGGTTATGTTCGATGGGCAAATAAAAAAAAGTGAGAAACAGATCGATTCTGATGAGCATCATTTAGAAGTTAACAATCAAAAGAGTGATTAGCTTTTGGTTTTGTTGGGCAAATTAGTGGAAATGATATTTTTTTGAACTTTTGAATTTATTTCTTTTAAAAGTGTTTCACTTTTTATGGGTTTTATATTAAAATGCTATTCCTAATTAAGTTTCAAGATGAAAATCGATTTTGGCCCCATAACTTTTAGCAGGATTGCTAGCATCCTTTTGATATTGGGTTTTTTCGGTCTTTTAGCTTATAATTCCACTCTTTAATATTATATTAATTGATAAAAAAACAATATAATATTCTAATTACACATATATAAACTAAATTATTTTCTATCGCTGGTAATTAATTATTTTTTAAAGTATTTATCACTTCAAAATCCTTTAACTACAAATGTCTTTTCAATTATTGATCCATTGAATTTAAGATTATAATAGGCCAATTTAAGTAGTTTCCATTTGTAGCTCTCGATGTCTGTATTCATACAGTAGAATCACGTGAATTAATCAATACAAATGGAAACTTCAACTACTGATCCAACCTTATTGATGCTGATAGGAGGAATTGTTGTTTTATTGGCGGGCTCAGTGGCCTATGGCATTTATTCAACATTCGGTTCGGGCTCAAAAGAGCTCAGAGACACGATTGATGAGCACGCAAAAATGCATGAATTAGGTATTGCGCATGGACATGGTGGAAGTTCAGAGGCCTATGAGATGTCTGGAAAACTTCAAAAGGATCAAATTTCGTAAAAACGAAAGTCTCAAAACTTTATTTTGATGAAAAATTTTGTTTATAAAAAATTTCATCAAAATATTTAAACTGCTGGGATGTAATATTGAAGAATTGATTTTAGATAAATTGTTCACATTGAATGAAGATAATAATTTCTTCGAGAAAGTAATTTCATCTGATCTGTTCTCATGTTGATCAGCGTCTTGACTGGATTTTCTGCTGGGGCAGTGCATGTAGTTAGTGGTGCTGATCATATGGTCGCAATGGCTCCTTCCTCTGTCAGAAAACCTCGAGTAGCTTTGATTAATGGGTTGGCATGGGGGATTGGGCACTCAGCAGGGGTTTTAATTCTCTCGATATTAGGGATTTTGGCTAAGGACCTAATAAACATTGAACTAATGTCTTCTTATGCAGAGTTTCTTGTTGGTATAAGCCTTTTGATTGTGGGGGGAGTCGCTATTAGGACTTCCTTGAAAGTAAACATTCACATGCATCAGCATATGCATGGAGAAGAAGCGACTCATAAACATTTTCATTTCCATTCACTTGGAAATAAACTTCATAGAAGTCATACACATGCTGCAACTGGATTAGGGGTTTTACACGGGTTCGCTGGAGCCAGTCATTTGGTTGCAGTTATTCCAGCATTAGCATTACCTTTGTTTGGAGCATTGGCTTATCTATTTGCATATTTACTTGGATCAATTTTTGCAATGGGATGCGTTGTTTTAGGAATATCTTTTGCAACGAGTAAAGCGAATAAAATGTTTTATCCTTTCTTGATGAGATCAATAGGAGCACTATCAATAGTGACTGGAATATTTTGGCTTCAAAAGACCTCAATTCTAACTTTTTAAAAGTATTGCTTCATGAATTACACAGCTAGCCTTTTTGCTTTGGGGGGCTTCTTTTTGTGGGTTGTTATCGCGACACTTATATGGGCAAGAAGAATGAGAAAACTTAAAAAAGAATATTCTCTAAATAAATCAAAGTTCAAAAATTAATTGATACATCATTTTTCATCTTTAGATACATATTTATCAGTGAAAATTATTAAAGATTATGTATGATCAATTAACTATAAAGATGAGTGATGAAAGGTGTTTTGTTTTTTGTAGGTTCTATCTTTAGATGGCCTGTTCAAAATAGTAAAGAATTTTTGATTCTGCATGTTTATCTTTTAGGGATATATGGAATAACTTTTTTGCTAAGAAACTTAGGTTTAGAAGTGTCTAATCTTATTTTTACAGTTGGACTAATGGCTCCAATCGGTTATCTCATCTATAATGGTCTGCCTTTAGATTGTCTTGATTATAAGTCTGCAATTAAAAGAGAATTAAGTTCTCTAAATTAAACAATAAAGGTTAATTAGAAAGTTAATTTATAAAACTTGTATTACCTCGCTAACCTCCGGAATCATTTCCCTTAGTTTTCTTTCAATACCCATTTTTAAAGTCATTGTGCTACTTGGGCAACTTCCGCAAGCCCCCTGAAGTCTAACTTTGACGATTGGTCCATCTATTTCAGCTATCTCTACATTCCCTCCATCAGCCATTAGAAAAGGTCTTAATTCATCAAGAACCTTTTCAACGTTTTCTGTCGTCAGTGCAAGAGTTTCGTCGCTCATTTCGATTTACTTAATTTAATTTTGCTTAGCTTAGTTAATTGCAGGATAGTCTGTATGTAATCTTGATAAAGATTTTGTTTAATACCGGCACTCCAGATTCAGAAAATACTTATGACGCAATATTAGTAGGTGCAGGAATCATGAGCTCAACTCTTGCAGTACTTCTGCATGAGCTTGAGCCGGATTTACGGTTGTTGGTTGTTGAAAAACTATCTTCTGCTGGCTTGGAAAGTAGCTGCGCTAAGAATAATGCTGGAACAGGACATGCTGCTAACTGTGAGCTTAATTACACTCCAATCCAAGAGGATGGCCATCTTAGTACTACCAAAGCTTTTGAAATAAATAAATCCTTTGAGCAAAGCTTAGAATTTTGGGCATCTTTGGCAGAAAAAGGGAAATTGATACCAAAAACTTTTTTAAATAAGTTGCCACACATCAGCCTTGTCTTTGGAGATGAGGATATTTCTTTGCTTAAAAAAAGGTTTTCTAAACTTAGTTCTCATGCCGCTTTTGCCAAAATGGAATTCACTATGGACCATGGTGAATTAAAAGATTGGATTCCATTGATTATGGATGGTAGGAAACAGAGTGAGAAGATTGCCGCGACAAGAATTAAAAGAGGTACTGATATTGATTTTGGCAATTTAACTCGCTCATATATCAATCAAATTGAAGGAGCAAAATCTATTGATATTAACTACTCTACTAATGTTGAAAATCTTCAACAAGATAGTGAAGGAGATTGGTATTTATCTTTAGAAGGAGCCAAAAAAAATAGAATTGTTAGATCAAAGTTTGTTTTCCTGGGGGCAGGTGGAGGAGCTTTATCCCTTTTGCAAAAATCGAGAATTCCAGAAGGCTTGTCATATGCAGGGTTCCCTGTTAGCGGCAAGTGGTTGATTTGTGATGAGGAGAAATCAACAAAAACACATAATGCAAAGGTTTATGGGAAGGCAGCAGTTGGAGCCCCGCCAATGTCAGTCCCACACTTAGATACAAGATGGATAGATAAAAAAAAATCTCTTTTGTTTGGTCCTTTCGCAGGATTTAGTTCAAATTTTTTAAAACACGGATCAAAGTTGGATTTGTTTAGATCAATCAAAACAACTAATCTTTTCTCAATGTTGCAAGCAGGATTAGACAATATAGACCTAGGAAAATACTTGTTAAATCAATTAATACAAACAAATGAAGATCGAATAGATA
>OBPD01000040.1_pt1 | contig 13189 bp, 13 predicted proteins | sample 1494311 | NCBI WGS metagenome assembly OBPD01 (sample SAMEA3275629, study PRJEB22092) | marine metagenome | biome: Marine; feature: Surfacel waters; material: Sea Water | collected 2014-06-20T10:00:00+00 | depth 75 m | reverse complement strand
TAAAATTGCAAACTTGCTGAATTTAGTGCTTTAGATCTTGCCATAGATAAATATGATCTTTTATGCTTAAGTTCAATATTATTTATTTGACTAGGTTCATCAATTTCTTTTCCATATATTGGTAGATTGCTTGTCTTTAATTTTATTTCCAAGGGAATATATCTTTTGTCTTTTATTTTAGTATCTATAAACTTATTTTGATTTCCTATTGAAGTATTGTCTCCACCTCTAATAATAAAAGGGTAAGGTTTTTTAATAACCCTGTTAAAAATTGTTTTATCATAAGAACCTTTTTCTACAAAATCTATAAAGTTCCCAACAGTTATTGGGGCTAATTTACCATATAACTCTAACTTTATATTGCCTTTATTAGTAATAAACAAGACATATTCATTTGAATCTATGCAGGGGAGTTTTGTCGTAGAGCATATATTTATATCTTCGTTTTTATTTATATTTGAACATCCCGAAATCAAAAACAAATTGACAAATAGAAAAATATAAACCGGTTGAAAAAATCTATAAGATAAAATTGAATTATTTGAAAGATTAGTAATTTTATTATTAAATTCCTTCAAGGTTAACCTCTAAAAATCTCGCAATTTCAGCCCCCTCATTCTCTAAATCCAATAATGGCTTAGGAGATCCAACTCGAGATATAGGTAAATCCTTCCTACCTTTAATCCTCAAAGATACTCTTCTTAGTGGATTAAAACCCTCTCTTACCTCTAATTTCACAGCTTTAATCTCATCAATGGGGATTTCTATTTCTATATTTTTGAATAAACCTCTCCGAGATAAAGATAAAACTCCTTTATTTTTATCAAATCTATTTACGCCAGAACCATAATCAATATTTATTAGTCTCCAAAAATAAATAGCCAACAAGAAAGCCGCTACACCGTATAGCCCCATAACCAAGCCTTGAGGAACAAAAATCAGGGTCGAAGGGTTTCCTAGTGGTAAAAAATCTCTTCCAAAATAACTAGAGAATGAAGCCAATAAAAATCCAACACCTCCGATACTTAGCATCGAAGCAACAAGATAGTTCGAAACCTTACGCGAACCTTTAATTTTCTGTTCTAAAACCAAACCAGATAGCTCTTTTTCTGATTGGCTTAACTTTGATTCAGATGACATAATCTAATGAAATTGGGAAGCACATCCCTTTCAAAACATTATAGAGACTAAGTTTTTGACAATTAATAAGTAGAAATAAAAAAAATTGATTTTATCTCATTTCAATACAAGGGATTTCATCAAGTTAAAGATTTACCCACAAACCCCGTCATCGTTGTTAAAGTCCTCGACGTATACAAAAGCTCAGCAACGCTCCTCCCATGACGATCGCTGTTGGAAGCGCAACAGAACGAGGTTGGTTTGACGCCCTCGATGACTGGTTAAAGCGCGACCGATTCGTATTTGTTGGTTGGTCTGGACTACTACTCTTCCCTACGGCTTTCCTAGCTATTGGTGGATGGTTTACAGGTACAACCTTCGTTTCTTCCTGGTACACCCATGGTGTAGCCAGTTCTTACCTTGAGGGATGCAATTTCCTCACAGCCGCTGTTAGTACTCCTGGCGATGCCATGGGTCACAGTCTTCTATTCCTTTGGGGACCAGAAGCTCAGGGCGATTTAACACGTTGGTTCCAACTTGGTGGCCTTTGGAATTTCGTTGCTCTTCACGGCGCATTTAGTCTTATCGGCTTCATGCTTCGTCAATTCGAAATTGCAAGACTAGTTGGTATCCGTCCATATAACGCACTTGCTTTCTCAGCAGTTATTGCAGTATTTACTGCTTGCTTCCTTATCTATCCATTAGGACAGCACAGTTGGTTTTTCGCTCCTTCTTTTGGAGTTGCAGCAATATTCCGTTTCATCCTCTTCATTCAAGGATTCCACAACATTACGCTTAACCCATTCCACATGATGGGAGTAGCAGGAATTCTTGGTGGTGCTCTTCTTTGTGCTATTCACGGTGCAACAGTTCAGAACACTCTTTATGAAGATTCAAGTGTTTACTCTGAAGGTAAGACTCAGAGTTCAACATTTAGAGGTTTCGATCCAGTTCAAGAAGAAGAAACTTACTCATTTATTACAGCAAACCGTTTCTGGAGTCAGATTTTCGGAATTGCTTTCTCAAATAAGCGTTTCCTTCACTTCTTGATGCTCTTCGTACCAGTAACAGGTATGTGGGCTGCATCAATTGGAATCGTTGGATTAGCTCTAAACCTTCGTGCTTACGACTTTGTTAGCCAAGAAATCAGAGCTGCTGAAGATCCTGAATTCGAAACTTTCTACACAAAAAATATCCTTCTTAATGAAGGTATGCGTGCATGGATGTCTTCTGTAGACCAACCACACGAAAACTTTGTATTCCCTGAGGAGGTACTCCCACGTGGAAACGCCCTTTAATAGTTTACTCAAAGCTCCTAATCAAAGCCTTGAAGAGACTGGTTACGCCTGGTATGTAGGAAATGCAAGGCTAATCAATCTTTCAGGAAGACTTTTAGGCGCTCACATTGCTCACGCAGGACTAATTGTGTTCTGGGCAGGCGCGATGATGCTTTTCGAAGTAAGTCACTTCACCATGGATAAACCCATGTGGGAACAAGGCTTAATTTGTATGCCTCACGTAGCCATGTTTGGATACGGCATTGGTCCAGGTGGAGAAGTCACGGATGTATGGCCTTTCTTCATTGCTGGTGTTATTCACCTAGTTGCATCTGGAATCCTTGGCTTTGGTGGTGTTTTTCACTCCCTTGCAGGCCCAGAGAAACTTGAAGAAGATTTCCCATTCTTCTCTACTGACTGGAGAGATAAAAACCAAATGACCAATATTCTTGGTTTTCATTTGGTTGTTCTTGGTGTTGGAGCTCTTCTATGGTCCATTAACTGGATGTACATAGGTGGTGCATACGACACTTGGGCTCCAGGTGGAGGAGAAGTTAGGTTGATCAACCCAACACTCGATCCAAGAATTATTTTTGGATATCTGCTATCAACCCCTTGGGGTGGTGGTGGTTGGATGGTTGGTGTTAACTCAATGGAAGATATTGTCGGAGGACATGTTTACCTGGGAGTGATTGAAATAATTGGTGGTCTTTTCCATATCTTCACTCAGCCTTATGGGTGGGCAAGGAGAGCCTTTATCTGGAACGGTGAAGGACTTCTAAGTTATGCGTTAGGTGGAATCTGTGTCGCAAGTTTTGTTGCCTCATGTTTCATCTGGTTTAACAACACTGCCTATCCATCTGAGTTCTACGGTCCAACAAACGCTGAAGCTTCTCAGGCCCAAAGTTTTACATTCCTAGTTCGTGACCAACGAATTGGAGCAAATGTAGGTTCAACAATGGGTCCGACTGGTTTAGGTAAATACCTAATGCGTTCTCCTACTGGTGAAATCATCTTTGGTGGAGAGACTATGCGTTTTTGGGATTTCCGAGGACCTTGGCTTGAGCCTCTTAGAGGACCAAATGGTCTCAGCCTTGAGAAGATTCAAAATGATATTCAGCCTTGGCAGGTTCGCCGTGCTGCTGAATACATGACACATGCTCCAAACGCTTCTATCAACTCAGTTGGTGGAATCATTACTGAGCCTAATGCTGTTAACTTTGTTAACTTGCGTCAATGGCTAGCAGGTGCTCAATTCTTCCTTGGTTGGTTTACTTTTGTAGGTCATCTTTGGCATGCTGGTCGTGCGAGAGCCGCTGCAGCTGGATTTGAAAAAGGTATCAGTCGTTCACAAGAGCCTGCTCTTTCAATGCCTGATCTAGATTAGATCTCTCAATAAATAAAAAAAGCCCTCTAATAAGAGGGCTTTTTTTATGGTTAAAAATATTTGACCTTAATATTATTTATCTATCTAAAAGCAAGCGAGATAAACCAAATTTTTCTAAATTATTTTTTAACCAAGGTAAGCTAAGACCAATAACATTGCTAAAACATCCATCTATTTTTTTAATAAAAAGTCCTCCATTTCCCTCAATAGCAAAGCCTCCTGCACAATTGTATGGTTCTGAAGTTGAAGCATATTTATTAATCTCAAAATTGGATAAATTCATAAATTCAATTTTTGTGCTCACAACTCCTTCGCAACTATTATTTTGTGAAATACTTTCCATATCAGATTTAGAATTATCCAACGAAATCAAATAGTGACCAGTATGTAAGAAACCAGATTGACCTGACATTCTTTTCCATCTAGATATCAATTGCTCTTTATTAATTGGCTTTTCGAAAATTTCCCCCTTAAACTCAAACAAAGAATCACAACCTAATAAAGCTTGATAAGTATTTAAGGCATGATTTTCTCCTATCAACTTTTTTAATGCACTGTCAGCTTTACCCTTGGCTAATAATTTGACCTTCAAAATTGGATCTGGTTCCTGAAGCTGTGTCTCATCAAAATCACTTACAATAACTTTGTGTCTCAAAGCTATTTGATCAAGTAATTTTTGACGTGCTTTGGATGCAGAGGCAAGCACAAACATAGAAAACTAAATTTTTTAATACTTACGATCATTATTGATCTTCTATTTAAAAAATAAATCCTTTTAATTAAATGTTGCTGATTGACCAAAAAATCTTTATAAGAGCAAAGAAAGGGATTAGGAATTGTCCCTTTAACTTATTTCTTTTTCAAAGTCTTCAAAAAGAGAGTCTTAGTGCTCAAGATGTTTTTGAAAATAAATCAAAATATTTGAGACAAGAATTTATGTTTATCAATAGTTCTTTATTCATAGAGAATGAATTTCTTAAATTAATTAAAATTGGTGTATTAAGAAGGGAAGTTGATGGCCAAGGGCTTACTTCAAAAGTTCGTATTACACCAACAGGAAGAAAAGTACTAGAAAGCCATGCAGATTTATTTACTAAAAGATTATCGCTTATAAAAAAAGCAATTAAATGCCTAAAGTATCAATTATCACCAAGATGAACATAGATCTCAAAAGGACTCCACTAATGGTTTTAGGAACCTCAAGTGGCGCAGGTAAAACGCTCATAGCTACTGCTATTTGTCGATGCTTAAAAAGGAAAGGGGAACAGCCAATACCTTTTAAGGGCCAAAACATGAGCAATAACGCCTGGGTTGATACGAAGGGAAGAGAAATGGCATATTCTCAAGCCCTTCAATCCTGGTCTGCAGGCTTAGAGCCAAGTGCTGAAATGAATCCTGTGCTTCTAAAGCCAAAAGGGGATTGTACAAGTGAAGTAATTCATCTAGGCAAAAGTGTCGGCACTAGCAGAGCGATCAATTATTACGAAGACTGGTTCGATTCAGGCTGGGAAGCTATTAAAAAAGGCCTAGCAATATTATTAAAGAGTAAAACCGACGGAAGACTGATTCTTGAAGGGGCTGGAAGTCCCGTAGAAGTGAATTTGCAACATAAAGATCTTACAAATTTGAAATTAGCAAAATTTCTAAATGCAAATTGTATTTTAGTAGCAGATATTGAAAGAGGAGGCGTTTTTGCTCAAATCATTGGAACAATTGCATTGATGAAACCTGATGAAAAAAAATTAATTAAAGGAATAATTATTAATAGATTCAGAGGCGATAAAGCCTTATTCGAATCAGGAGTCACATGGATAGAAAAAGAAACAGGAATCCCAGTTTTAGGAATATTACCGTGGCTAAAAGAGATTTTTCCACCTGAAGATTCCCTTGACTTACTTGAAAGGAAACAAATAAATCAAAGTGCAGAAATAGAAATAGCAATAATAAAATTACCTAGGATTAGCAATTTTTCTGATTTAGATCCTTTCTTTAGCGATTCAAGTATTCAAATGCGATGGATAGAACCTGGACAAGACCTAGGTAATCCAGATGTATTAATAATTCCTGGAAGCAAACAAACAATTAAAGATTTAGAAAGTCTAAATAAAACTGGTTTGAGCAATCAAATAAAAAATTATGCCAAAAAAGGGGGAAATATTTTTGGCATATGTGGAGGGTTACAAATGCTAGGAAAATCATTGGAAGACCCACATCAGCAGGAAAGTATTAATGAAACAAGTACATCTTCAAATATGGGGATGAATCTTCTTCCAATCAAAACAACTTTTGGAGAAATCAAGCACACCTCACAAAGAGAAGAAAAAGTTTCATGGCCAGTTTCTCAGAATATAAAGGGGTTTGAAATGCATTACGGGGAAAGTGATTTGATCAATAATAAAGATTCAGAAATTATTTCACTATTTAAAAACAGTTCTTTAGGGTGGGTAATTGAAAAAAAAGATAAAAGTTTTATTGGAGGAACTTATTTACATGGAATTTTTGAAAATGATGAATGGCGTAGGCAATGGATCAATAAAATAAGACAGAAAAAGGGATTAAATCATTTAAGAATTGATGAAGAAAACAATAATGATAAAAGAGAAAAATTATTAGATTTATTAACTGATGCCTTCGAAAAAAATATAAATATAGATACTTTAATCAAATGATTTAAATAATGAATACTGTGAAAATAAACTGGCCTAACAAGAAATCAAGCAATTGCTCTCCTGGAGTTGATTGGTTAAAAGCTGCCTATGATGCTGATATCGAGATCCCTACTGGATGCCTAGGAGGAAGCTGTGGGGCTTGCGAAATAGAAGTTAATGGTGAAGTAGTCCGTGCATGTATTGCAACAGTTCCGGATAAAAAGGAACTAAATGTTGAATTTTTTAGTGATCCTTATTGGTGAAAACAAATCAATCCAACTTTTGATAATCAAAAATATTTCTCTGCTCTTCTAATAGCTTTAATTGAACCTTTATAATCTCCTATTTTATACTTTGATTCACTAATAACCTCTAATTTATTTATTACCTCCTCTTTTCTTTTCTCACTAATCACTTTTTTATAATCTGCAATTAAATCATATTTACTTTTCCGTATTTCTGAACCTTTAATCAGAGCAGTATATTTAAGTTCTAGATCCTTTGTTTTAAATGTACCTAACAAAATATTTTTATAATCTATTTTAGTGTTATCTAATTCATTGGATTTATTAATTTCCAATAATCTAATTTTTTTAGCTTTTCTTTTATCATCTATTGCGCCCTGATAATCTCCAGTTTTATATCTAGAATTACTTCTACCACTAAATGAAATGTCTTTAGACCTTTGTTTAATAATATCTATTTTAGATTCAAAAAAAATTGACTTTGAGAAGTCATCTATAGCAGATATATTTTCTCCTAACTTATCATTCAAGAAACCACAATTTAAATATGCTAAAGCAATATCATCTGGGTTTTCAAGACTATCAATATTCTTTTTAATAGAGTTAATGGCCCCATCATAATCATCTAAATCAATCAAATTAATTGCTTCATAATAAAAAGATGAAGGCTCTTCTGATTTTTTCAAATGATTTCCACCTCTTCTTTATTTTAAGCACATTCAATACAGTCAGTTTAAAAGTGTTCAAGAAAATATGTAAGAAAAAAGTAACTTCTAGTCAATACGGAGAGGGTGGGATTCGAACCCACGGATAGTTTTAGCTATCAAACGATTTCGAGTCGTTCGCTTTCGACCACTCAGCCACCTCTCCCTAGAAGTTAGTTTAAGGCAATCTTCTCTTTCCACTTAAGAATAAGCAGAATTAAAAATCTAATTCTTAATTGTTTAATCCCAACCTGCCTTTCTCATAAGCTGTATTGCTTTTTTATTATTTGCTCCTAATTGATCAATGGTCACACTATCAGGAGTAAATCCTCCAAATTGTGAAACCTCATCGGTTTTATTAAAACCAACTAAAGGGTGTTCAAATGTTGGGCCAGCTAACCCACTACTCCCAGCAGGAGAGGCAAGATACTCCAAGAGTTGAATAGCTTCTTCTTTGTTTTCAGCATATTTAGCAATTCCACCTGCACTGACATTCACATGAGCAGGATTAGGAGTAAGAACCTTTACTTTTTTAGCCAACCTTTGATCTTTCCTACCATTGACACCTGCAAGCATTCTTGAAACATAGTAGTGATTAACAATACCCACTCCACATTTACCTTGAGCAACAGCTCTTATAACACCAATATCACCAGGGAAAAAAGGCTGAGAAATATTTGAAATCATCCCTTTCAACCACTCTTTAGTTTGGGCTTCTCCTTTATTGACAATTTGATTAGCGACTAAAGATTGATTGTATGGACTGCTCCTTTTTCTCACACAGACGAGACCGTCCAAAGAAGGATTAGCAAGATCTGAATAATCTTTGATTGAATTTATATCCACTTTCTTTGGATTAGCCACCATAACTCTTACCCTTCTTGTTAAGGCATACCATCTTGCTTGAGGATCTCGATATTCCACTGGAACATTTTTATCTAATTTGGAAGACCTATATGACTGAAGAAGACCACTTTTGGCAGCATTGCTAATTCGAGCCGCATCAACAAGAAGAATCACATCGGCTTTAGAATTTGATCCTTCCCTTTTCAATCTTTCAACTAGAGAAATTCCTGTCGCCTCGATTAATCGGATTTTTATCCCAGTCTCCTCTGCAAATTGCTTATATATCTGCTTATCGGTGTTGTAATGTCTGCCTGAATAAATTCTTACTTCTCTCTCAGAGGCTTTTACATGATTAAAACTTGAAGAGACTAAAAGAGTACCTGCTATTACTGAAGTAAAAAGACGCTTAATTAAATTCATTAATCTATCTAGGGAAGGGATTAATAACTTTGCATAGACTAGGCAAGAAGAAACCGCTAAAAATAGATTCGCAACTTTGATACGTATCGAAGTATAAATTGATATCTTATTTATACTTTAGGATGGTAATTAAACCTAGCTAATAAAGATGGAATATTTAACTCATTCTCTAATAGATGAGTCAGAAGCACTTCAAATAGTCAATAAGCTAAAGGCAGAGAAATTATCCTGGCAAGATGGTAAAAAGACTGCAGGCAGTCATGCTGCAGAAATAAAATCTAATTTTCAATTAGATAAAAATTCAAAATTATCCAAGGAGCTTAGAGATATCATTGTTAATAAAATAATTTCGAATCCTCTTCTAAAAAGTTTTACATTACCTAGTCTTATTCATGGAGTCATGTTTACTCAATCTCTAGCTGGGCATAGCTATGGGTCACATATTGATAATCCTTATATGTCCTCAGGAAGAAGTGATCTATCTTTTACCTTATTTTTAAATTCGCCAGAAGATTATGAAGGTGGTGAATTATGTATTCAGACGATAAATAAAACTGAAAAAATTAAACTTTCTGCTGGAGAAATGATAATTTATCCGAGCACTCAACTACATTCTGTTGCTGAAGTCAAAGATGGTGAACGTCATGTATGTGTAGGCTGGATTCAAAGCTATGTTCAAAACAATGAAGATAGAAATTTCCTATTCGGACTGGATGCAGGAGCAAAAGGCTTACTAGCAAAACATGGAAGATCCGATGAATTAGATTTAATTTTCCAGGCTTACAGCAATATCCTAAGAAGATTAGGAGATTGAATCGATCACTTTATACAAGCAGAAGTAAAAAAAGAACTTTCATTAGCAGTCGCCACCAATCAAAATAGGAACAAATCAATTTAGGAATGCCAAGTAAAACACCCATCGGAATATTCCTTGCGGCGGCAGCTGCTTTAGCGACTAACGCAATTATTCCTGAAAATTCAATGGCTGGTGAAAAACATGGCGATATGGGTGGTTTAAAAGAATGGACCACTGATCAAGAAGCAGATGAGGACGGAAAACTTGATGAAGCCGCTCAAAAAGCTGCTGATAAAGCTAAGAAATCAAATGTTTGCATCCCTATTGGTGAGGGTGAGAACTGCTGGTAAATCAAAAAATATAAAAAGGCGAAAAGCCTCTTTACTGGGGCTTTTTTAATGCAAAAAAAAACGCCCCAATAAGGGGCGTTTTCAAATCTCCTAATCAAAAGAATTAGAATCTAAATTCAGTTAGAACAACTGCTCCACTAACATCTTTGCCTTCAGACTCAACATCTGAACCACCAAAGAATGCAGGAGTAACTGTTACGCCATCATTAATTTTGAAGGAATAGTAAGCTTCCCAAACACTGTTATCTTCAGAAGGATCAGATGTACCACCAACAATAGAAGTAGCGCTAACTCTTGAACCGAAAGCAACACCAGCTCTGTTTCCATCGATTAGTAGGTCTTTCCAACCAAGTCCAACCATCCAACCTGATGCTTCATCAGCAAATCCAGTTGGAGCATCGTCAATAGTAGAAACGTCATAACCAAGCTGTACTTCAGGAATAGCTCCTGTTGTATCAGGTCTCCAATATGCTCTTAAACCGACTGCAGTTTCAGAACCAGCAGCTGACCTTGCCTTACCTGCGGCTGTTGTGAAGTAGCTATCAGACCAGCCATTTTCCTTCAAAGCAACAGCACCAGATACTTGCCACTGAGGTGTTCCGTACTCAAGCTTAGTAAGCAAAGCTGACTTACCATCTTCACCAAATAGACCTTGGTCCTTGCCAGACTTTGCACCACTTTGGTTTGTGTAAGCAACACTTACTGCAAATCTACCGGCTGAAGGATCTTCAGTTGGTTGTACATAAGCGGCACCAAAACCAGCTTTAGTAGAGGAACCATAAACAGTTCCGTTTCCACCAAGAGAGAATTGCTTAGTTACAGGCTTATAAATAGAAGGAGAACTTGCAAGCATGTAGTAGTTCTCAATTTTTGGACCAACCCAAACAGTTACGTCATCGCCAACTGGGAATTGATACCAAATCTTGTCAACTGTCAGAGAATCTGATGTGTTTTTACCAGCCGAAAGATAAGTACCTTGACCTTTATCTACAAAATGATCAGAAACGTTACCAGCTTTAAGTCTTGCGTAGAGCATGTCTTCACCAGTAAAACTGGTGATCATGTTCAACTGATACATATATTCCATAGTGATGCTGTCAGTATCTGACTCAGCATCATCGTCAACATAACCAGTTATGAAAGCAGCCTTTCCGCTCATCTTTGTAGATGAAGAGAATTGACCAGCCATGATTTCGCCGAGTTGAGCTTCAACGCCATCAACACGAGCTTGAATAATTTCTTGGTTAAGACTGCCTTCTGGAGTCGCCTTATCCAAAGCGTCCTGAAGTTGGCTTAATTGAGATTTAAGTTCATCAACTTGTAATTGGATGACTTCAATATTAGGGGCTGAGTCTTTTGAGATACCACTAACATCGGCATTAGCCGCCATAGGAGCCATAAGTCCTAAAGCAGCAGGAGCCAACAGCAAGCGCTGAAAAAGCTTCATTGTGTCCTCACACAAATATTTCCAGCCAATAATAATGTATTCAATAAGACATAACAGGAGCAAAACCTTCTCAAGTATCTTTTGATACCCCACTTGATATTATTCGATCTATTTGTTATCAGAAAAGGAACAAATTTACTTATTTTTAATAGATTAATCTAACGAAGGGGGAAGCCAAGGTACTCTCTTTCCTCTAACCAAGCTTCAGCAACTTTACGAGCTAAAGATCGAATTCTTGCAATAATCTTAGTTCTCTCAGTAACAGAAATAACCCCTCTTGCTTCTAATAAATTAAATGTATGACTGCATTTTAAAACGTAATCAAGACAAGGTGCAGGTAGTTTTTTAGCGATTAATTGATGAGCCTCTTCCTCATAAATTTCAAAAAGTTTCCTTAAATTTTCCGAATTAGATTCTTCAAAATTATACTTACATTGACCTTTTTCAAAAGGAAGCCAGATATCACCATATTTAGTCTTTTTATTCCAGGAAAGGTCCCAAATACTTTCAACATTTTGTAGATACATTGCCAATCTCTCCAAGCCATAAGTGATCTCAATTGAAACAGGCTTGCAATCAAGACCTCCACATTGTTGAAAATAAGTAAATTGGGTAACTTCCATCCCATCAAGCCAAACTTCCCAACCCACTCCCCATGCGCCTAAAGTTGGAGATTCCCAATTATCTTCAACGAATCTAATATCGTGCTCCTTAGCTGAAATCCCCAAGGCTTCAAGAGAAGATAAATAAATTTCTTGTATTCCGTCTAAAGAGGGCTTGATAAGAACTTGATATTGAAAATAATGCTGTGCTCTATTTGGATTGTCTCCATACCTACCATCAGTCGGGCGTCGACAGGGCTCTGGGTAAGCTACAGCCCAAGGCTCAGGACCAATCGCTCTTAAAAAAGAATGAGGGCTCATCGTCCCAGCGCCCTTCTCTAAATCATATGGCTGAAGCAGCAAACAACCTTTCTCACTCCAGAAATTATTGAGGCTAGAAATTATGTCCTGAAAGTACATTAACTTTTCCTCCCAGTAATTTCAAGAGATATTGAGATGATTATGGTGTTAGTCAGTCGATTAATAAGTGAGTGCAATAGAGGGAAATGCAATTATGCATTAGTCACTAGTCAGTCAAATATTAGTCTGTAATCAAAGTGACTAACACCAAAAAAGTTGAAACTAAAAACTTAGCTCTGATTCCTCTAGAAATTGCAAAACGAACATCTCATCAAATGAAAAATCAGTTGATGTATAGAAAGCTAACAATCTAGAGATCAATAAGATTATCTAATCATACTGTTTAGCTAAGATATGAGGGTTTTATGGGAGCAGAAGATAAGGAGGGCGACTCATGTTTTCACGGGGGAGCCTTTTTTGAAGGAATAGGAGTTGAATTCAATAACCTAGATGAAAAAGACAACATAATCAGCGCAGATGTATTAGATGCATGGTTTCCTCCAGCACCAAAGATTCAAGAAGTAATACAAAGCTATTTGCCCTGGATAATAAAAACATCCCCGCCAACAAATTCAGAAGGATATATAAAAACCATATCGGAACACCGTACGCTTAATCGAGAATCAATACTGCCGGGAGCTGGATCTTCAGATCTAATTTTTAGAATTTTTAATCAATGGCTAAGACCTTCATCAAAAGTTTTAATATTAGATCCAACATATGGAGAATATTCACATATTTTAAACAAGATTATAAAATGCAAAGTAGAGAGATTTGAACTGAAAAGAGAGGAAGGATATAACATAAATATAGTTAAATTAAGAGAAAAGCTAAATCAAAAATTTGATCTATTTGTTTGGGTTAATCCAAACAGCCCAACTGGACTACACATAAACAAAAATGAAGTAGAAAGGTTATTACTTAATAATAAAGGTTGCGAAAGGATTTGGATTGATGAAACTTACGTTGAATACGCAGGAAGGGAACA
>OBPD01000039.1_pt1 | contig 13251 bp, 17 predicted proteins | sample 1494311 | NCBI WGS metagenome assembly OBPD01 (sample SAMEA3275629, study PRJEB22092) | marine metagenome | biome: Marine; feature: Surfacel waters; material: Sea Water | collected 2014-06-20T10:00:00+00 | depth 75 m | reverse complement strand
TGTCCTCACACAAAATAATAGCAATCTATTTTTATAATTAATAACTAGATTCGATGTGTTCGTTGTTACATTACTAGGAATCTTTTTGTATTTTCAGATACATCCTTGGACTTATTGCTTGTTATTCCTTTTGATTAAATATTTTTTGATAAAGTATAGCTTTGATTGCTTTTAAACTATCTTAATGGAAATCTAGCTTCCATTAATCTTCATGGCTATTCATTGTCTATAGAACTAGCCTCTGCCCCTAATGCAGATGCAACCCATTCTGATACCAATGGAGAAACATTGGATAATTTATTAAGGAAAATTCTTTCTTCTAGTGTGACTAATTGATTGCTTTCTAGTCGATTTAGTATATTTTTTATTCTTATTCGTGTTGCTGTAGAGATCATGAATTTTTAAATTTTTTATAACTAATCGGTCTTAAACGTGACGTTCGATTTGGACATATTAATAAAAAGTTTATATTTTTATTAATATCTTTTGTATAAAAAATTACAAATACTTTTTTATTTATTTGTTTTAATTTCAACAAATAATTGTGGGTTATGGTCGATTTCTCTTACAGAAACATCACTTCTAGCATGGTCATACTGAAATGCATTGGACCGGATAGATTTTTTTTAGAACGAGCTATTTTTCCTCAAGAAGTATTCTCGTCTGTGGCACCAGAAGGTTCTCAATTGGAGATTTGGGGAATAGAGTCATATGGACCAAATTTAGAACAACGACTCCGAGTAACAGCTATTAATAAAGAAGACTCACTCGTAGCCTAAGATTTTTTGAAATTTAATATCAACTAAAGTAATAGATATCTTTGTGCAAGTGGTAGTGATTCAGCAGGTTCACAAGTCAAAAGCTCTCCGTTTGCAAAAACTTCATATGTTTGGGGGTCTACTTCGATTTTTGGTCTTGCATCATTAAGTTTCATTGATTGTTTAGATATTTTTCTTGTGTCTTTAACGGGAGCATAAGAACGTTCCAATTTGAGTCGTTCAGGGACACCAGCGTCTATTGCACTCTCGCTTAAGAAAGTCAGACATGTAGGATTTATTGCCTTTCCAAAGGAAGAAAACATTGGACGACCATGAACTGGTTGTGGAGTAGGAATCGAGGCATTTGCATCTCCCATTTGAGCCCATGCGATACATCCTCCTTTGACTACTAAGTCAGGTTTAATTCCAAAAAAACCTGGCTTCCAAAGTACTAAGTCTGCTAGTTTTCCAACTTCTACCGAACCAACATGAGCACTGATTCCATGAGCTATCGCAGGATTAATAGTGACCTTTGAGATATATCTTTTCAGACGATGATTATCATTCCTTTGATTATCCTCAGGTAAGGCTCCTCTTTGAACTTTCATTTTATGAGCAGTTTGAAAAGTCCGGCTAATCACCTCCCCAACTCTACCCATAGCCTGGGAGTCACTAGCAATAATAGAAAAGGCTCCTAAGTCGTGGAGTATGTCCTCAGCAGCAATAGTTTCACGACGTATTCTTGACTCAGCAAATGCAACATCCTCTGGAATTTTGGGATCTAAATGATGACAAACCATCAACATGTCTAAATGCTCTTCAAGAGTATTTAGAGTGAAAGGCCTAGTTGGATTTGTACTGCTGGGAATCACATTTGATTCTCCACAAATTTTGATAATGTCGGGAGCGTGACCACCTCCAGCTCCTTCTGTATGGAAGGTATGAATTGTTCTCCCTCTTATTGCCTTAATTGTATCTTCAACAAAACCAGCTTCATTTAGGGTATCTGTATGAATACAAACTTGTACGTCTAGTTGATCTGCAACACTTAGGCAGGAATCAATACAGGCCGGTGTTGTTCCCCAGTCTTCATGCAGTTTTAACCCACAAGCACCTGCTCTTACTTGTTCTTCTAATGCTGCTTTGTTAGTTGCATTGCCTTTTCCAAAGAATCCCAAATTAACAGGAAATCCCTCTGCAGATTGCAGCATTCTTGAGATGTGAAATGCTCCAGGTGTACATGTCGTTGCATTAGTACCTGTTGCTGGGCCTGTCCCTCCTCCGAGCATTGTGGTAACCCCACTAGCTAAAGCAGTTTCTATTTGTTGCGGACAGATAAAGTGAATGTGACTATCAATAGCTCCTGCAGTAATAATGCTTCCTTCTCCTGCGATTGCTTCTGTACTGGCGCCTACAATAATGTTGACACCTTCTTGAGTATCCGGATTTCCAGCTTTTCCAATACCTGAGATTTTTCCGTCTTTGATGCCAATATCAGCTTTAACAATTCCCCACCAATCCAAAATTAGCGCATTTGTGATAACTGTATCTACTACTCCATTGTCTCTACTTTGTTGTGATTGTCCCATCCCATCACGAATAACTTTTCCCCCACCAAATTTAACTTCGTCTCCATAGTGAGTATGATCCTGTTCAACTTCGAGTATTAAGTCCGTATCTGCAAGTCTAATGCGATCCCCTTTCGTCGGACCATAAGTCTCTGCATAGGCTTGGCGAGAAATTTTGAAAGGCATTTTATTGTTGAAGTGAATTGTTTATAAGTCCGTTGAACCCAAAAATTTTACGGTCTCCAGCATAAGGAACAAGATTAACTTCTCTTTGGTCACCTGGCTCAAATCTGATAGCAGTACCGGCTGGGATGTCTAACCTTTTCCCGAGAGATTTTTTGCGATCAAATTCTAGACCTTTATTGGACTCAAAGAAATGATAATGAGAGCCAATTTGTATAGGTCGATCAGAGGTGTTAGCGACTTTTAGAGTTGTGGTTTCTCTTCCTTTGTTTAGTTCAATAAAACCATCTTCGGGAATAAGTTCTCCAGGAATTAAATAGGACATAATTGTAGTTAGCTAATTGGATTGTGAAGTGTTACCAGCTTCGTTCCATCTGGAAAAACAGCTTCTATTTGAACTTCATGGATGAGCTCTGGCACGCCTTCCATGACTTGTTCTTTTGTTAACCATGTGGTTCCCTCGTTCATTAAGGTTGAGACACTCTTCCCATCTCTGGCACCTTCAAGTACTTGAAAGCTAAGCCAAGCGACGGCTTCAGGATGATTTAATTTCAAACCTCTATTTAATCTTCGCTCTGCCAAAAGAGCAGCAGTGACTACCAGTAATTTGTCTTTTTCTTGAGGGCTTAAGTACATTTTTTAATAGTTAGAACCTTATTTTACTAGCAAAAAAATGCTTAAAAGTTCATAATGGACATTTTATATCTCTTGATGGATTTTCTTGCATCGGCCAAATTCTCATGTATTCAGGCATGCTTAATTTTCTTAAAACTCTAGTAAGACTCCAAATTCTATAAAACCAAAATCGAGCTGATTGTGTTGATGATCCAGTGTATCTTGCTGATATGCCATTTTCAAGAAGACTACAAGTCATAAATCCCTCAAGTCCAGCTCTTTGTTGTCGGCATTCGACTAGCAAATCAGACAAATCTTTTTGCATTATTTTTTTAGGTGTTATCCAAGTTAAAGATCCAAATACTGGTTTCTGTTCTAAGCCATGAATGGATTTTAGAGCTTCTCCAGATAGTTCTAAGCGATCACTAAATTCATAATGTTTTCCTTGATTATTATCCCTAAAGATTTCCAAAGATGATCTCCATACTCCACTACCAAGTTGTTCCTCTGCAGCAGTTCGTCCCAAACGAACCAAATCAACACATAAAAAGCTTGATGACGGATCAAGATTAACAGTCATATTTTGTTCAAAAAGACCTCCCTGATAAACAATTAATTCTTGAGGCATCCACTCAAAGTCAGAATTTTGTTTAATTTGAAAAAAACATTTTTGATTTGCCCAGCTCCCTTGCGGATTTAATTTTGATCTGCCTCTACTTCCATAAACTTTTTGAGCTGCTACCGAAGAACATATAGCAATGCTATCTTCTTCGGCGTTTACATTTATTGTTAGTTGATCACCTCCAACAATTCCTCCCGCACTATGGAGAATTGGTATTTCACATCTCCCATCTTTTTTATCATTGAATACTCTCATTACTTTTAATGGAGCAGTACATTTCGCTTGATGAATTGTTTTGACAATATCTTTATTGTTAGAACTTGAGCTCTTGAAAAGCCTTAGATCACAAGTTCCATGCCATTGAGATTTCATTGAATAGCTTTATCGTTTTTGCTCATTTAGTTTTGAGAAAATAATAAATGTCTGATCTGGTAGACATAACCTATAAAATTTAGACCTACAAAGAATTTAAGCTTGTCTCAGGAATTAATCTATCTCACCGAGAGAATTAGTGCTCAAGTGATAAAAAATAACCTTTTACTTCCCTTGTCTGCAAAAGAGAGGACTCAGCTTCGAGGTAAACGATCAACTTTAGATGGAATTGATGTCATTTTAAATTTGCCTCGAGGAGGAGGTCGTTTGATTCCTGGAGAGGTGTTGAAAAGTGAGAATTCAAAAGTTTTTGTAAGCATAGTGGCCGCTCACGAAGATGTAATAAGAATTAGCTCAGAAAATAGATTGAAATTGTTAAAAGCTGCTTATCATTTAGGTAATAGACATGTTGAGATTGAGTTGCACGATAAAGAGTTATATTTACTCAATGATGTAGTAATGAGAAAAATGTTAGAAGGCCATGGTTTTGAAATAGAAAGTTTCCAAAGACCTTTTTCTCCTGAGATAGGCGCTTATGAGTAGGGATTTGATTGATTCCGTTTATGAAACTTGAGCTTTTACAATTAACCAGCCCATCATTACCAGTTGGTGCTTTTAGTTACTCTGAAGGATTGGAGTGGCTTGTTCAAAATCAAAAAGTATATGACGAGACAACACTTTTTAATTGGATTGAAAGTGAACTCTCTCGAGGCCAGATAACAATTGAGGCAAGCTCAATTGCTCACATTATGAGAGATTTAGAGCATTGGAATGATCATAAAGATGTTCAACATAAATTAATTATTGAAGAGTGGAATTCTTGGCTTGGTTCATTAAGAGATTCGCCAGATGTCAGATCTCAACAAATACAAATGGGTGAATCTCTATTACAGCTTCTCATTGATCTAGATCATCCTCTTCCTGGTAATGAAAAAAAATTTATTTGGCCGATAGCTTGGGCTTGGGCAGGAGTTTGCTGGGATATACCCCAAATTGATTTAGTGGAAGGATTTTTATATAGTTGGGTGGCTAATCAATTGAGTGCAGCGTTAAGACTATTGTCATTAGGACCAACAAAAGCTCAACAGCTTCAAATGAAATCCCTAAGACTTATAAAGTCTCAAGCAAGTTACTTATTGCAGCAGAATCCTAAAGAAATTTGGGTTGGTGATGTGGGCGCGATTATGGCACAACAATCGCATATTGAACTTTATTCAAGATTATTTCGAAGCTAATGGAAAGTAAATTAAGAGTTGGCATAGCCGGTCCAGTAGGATCTGGCAAAACGGCTATTATTCAGAGACTATGTGAAAATCTTAAAGATCGATTAGAGATTGCAGTAGTAACAAATGATATTTATACGCAAGAAGATGCAAAATTTTTAACGAATTCAAAGGCTTTAGCACCTGAACGTATCAAAGGAGTTGAAACTGGAGGTTGCCCACATACAGCGATAAGGGAAGATTGCTCAATTAATCGTATTGCGGTTGAAGAGCTGGAGCATAAATTTACAACTTTAGATTTAGTATTTGTTGAAAGTGGTGGCGATAATCTAGCTGCGAGTTTTAGCCCTGAGTTAGTAGATGTATGTATATACATAATTGATGTCGCAGCGGGAGATAAGATCCCTAGGAAAGGAGGGCCAGGAATAACACGTTCTGATTTATTAGTGATCAATAAGATTGACCTTGCTGAAATGGTTGGAGCAAGCCTGAAAATAATGGAGAGAGATACTCTGCTTATGAGGAAAAATCTTCCCTGGTGCTTTACCAATACCAAAACAGGGGAGGGGATAAAAATAATTGAAGAGTTTTTGTGTAATCAGATACCCTCTGCGCAGAAGATGGTATAAACAAATACGGAAACGTATCTTCGTTTACTGAAATAGCTAAAACAGTCTTATTTGCTACAAAAAGAGGGGTGTTCAGTTGGATACTTTTCCTAAACCCCAAGGTGGGCAAACAACTAATTTAGTTAGTAATTCATGAAGCTTTCAAAGCGCATTTTTGCAGGTTTAGCTACTGCCTCTTTAGCCGTAACTGTTACTGCTTGTGGTGGATCAGATTCCTCTGGCAACTTTGACGACACCGTAACTGTTGGAATTCTCCATTCTCTTTCAGGGACAATGGCAATCTCGGAATCAACTCTTGTTGATACAGAGAAAATGGCTATTGAGGAAATCAATGCAGCTGGCGGTGTAACAGTCGACGGTAAAAGCTATAAAATTGAATACATCGTTGAAGATGGTGCCTCAGATTGGCCTACCTTTGCAGAGAAATCTAAGAAGTTAATCGACCAGGATGGAGTACCAGTAGTCTTTGGCGGCTGGACTTCTGCAAGTCGAAAGGCAATGCTTCCAGTTTATGAATCAAAAGATGCATTCCTTTATTACCCAATTCAATATGAAGCACAAGAGTGCTCCAACAACATTTTCTATACAGGAGCGACTCCAAATCAGCAGTCTGAGCCTGCCACTGATTTCATGTATAAGCGCTCTCCAGCTGCTGGAGGAGATTTCTTCTTAGTTGGTTCTGATTATGTTTTCCCAAGAACTTCTAACACAATTACTAAAGCTCAAGTGAAACAACTTGGCGGAAAAGTTGTTGGAGAAGATTATCTTCCTTTAGGTAATACTGAGGTAGCACCTATTATCTCGAAGATAAAAGTTGCTCTTCCTGATGGTGGAATCATAGTTAACACTTTGAATGGTGACCAAAACGTTGCTTTCTTCAAACAAATCCAGGACGCAGGAATCACTCCTTCTAATGGTTATTACGTAATGAACTACTCCATTGCGGAAGAAGAGATTAGTACGATTGGACCTGAGTTCCTTGAGGGCCACTATGGTGCTTGGAACTACATGATGTCTATTGATACTCCAGCTTCTAAGCAATTTGCTAAGAGCTTTAAGAAGAGATGGGGTAGTGATCGTGTTGTGGCTGATCCTCAAGAATCTGCCTATAACATGGTTTATCTTTGGAAGCAGGCAGTTGAAGATGCAGGTACATTTGATGACAATGCGGTTAGAGAAGCATTGGTTGGTCAGACATTCGATGCTCCTCAGGGTCCAGTAGAAGTTATGGCAAATCATCACCTATCTCAAACAGTGAGAATCGGTGAAATCAATGCAGAGGGTGGATTTACAATCCTTGAAGAAACTGGAGTAGTTGAGCCACAAGCATGGAACCAAAAACATCCAAGTTCAAAAGGTTACGCTTGTGATTGGACTGATCCTAAGAAAGGTGAAAAATATAGGATGTGATTCAATTTCTGACTTATAAATAGATTCTAATAAGGAGCCTTCGGGCTCCTTATTTCTTTAAAAAAACAAACAAGCTAGTGCAACTTTTTCTTGAAAGCCTCTTTAATGGCGTTGCTATTGGCTCAGTTTTGCTTGTCGCAGCACTGGGACTGGCAATTGTCTTCGGTTTGATGGGTGTCATTAATCTTGCTCATGGCGAATTGATGATGCTTGGCGCTTATTCCACATACATAACTCAATTAATTTTTAAACAAGTTTCTTTTTTAAAACCTTTTTATGATTCGTATGTCATAGTTGCAATTGGAATTGCTTTTTTAGTTAGTGGAACAGTTGGGATTCTTTTAGAACGAACAGTTATTAGACGTCTCTATGGAAGTCCTCTTGAAACACTTTTAGCTACATGGGGAGTTAGCCTAATCCTTCAACAATTTGTTAGAAGTGTTCCTCTCGCTTATGCAAGTGGTTTGGTTGTAGCACTTTTCTTTGGATTGTTTTCACCATTATTTATTTCTGATGACTTACTTTCTGGTGCAAAAGGTAAATTAATAAGGGCATGTACTTGGGGATTTTCTGCCTTACTAGGTGTCGCAACAGGAGGTATTTTATCTTCTTTAGTAAGTAAACTTAGTCGTGCAAGTGCAAGAAATGTTGATGTTACTGCCCCTTCTTGGATGAGAGGTGGTATAGATTTTGTTGGAATTACTTTCCCTAAAACACGTTTATTAATAATCCTTATCACTGTTATATCTGTTTTAGTAGTGATTTTCTTTCTCGATAAAACAGCGTGGGGAATGAGAATTAGAGCAGTAACTCAAAATAGACCTATGAGTGATTGTTTAGGTATATCAACAGAAACAGTAGATATTATTACTTTTGGAATTGGCTCTGGTCTTGCTGGAGTTGCTGGAGTTGCTGTTTCACTTCTAGGTTCAGTAGGACCAAATGTTGGCGGAAATTATATTGTGGGATGTTTTATGGTTGTCGTTCTTGGTGGAGTAGGTAATTTGCTAGGCACAATTCTTGCTTCTTTCTCTATAGGAATTATGACTGATTTAATTGGAGCAGGGAGACTCCTTACCATTTGGCCAGATATGCCTTCACCTCTAGCATCAACAATAGATTTTTTTGCGACAACAAGTATGGCTAGAGTAATGATATTTGCACTAATAGTCATATTCTTGCAATTCCGACCAACTGGGATGTTCCCTCAAAAAGGAAGAATGGTGGAGTCTTAATTTATGAGCATTTTTTCTACAAAAAAAAGTTGGATTCACTTAACTATTTGGGTGCTAATCATTGCATTAATTATTGCTGCTCCTTCATTACTTCCTGTTTTTAGATTAAATCTCTTAGGTAGATATCTATCTCTTGCAATAGTGGCTCTAGGAGTTGATTTGATTTGGGGATTTACAGGAATGTTGAGCTTAGGGCAAGGAATTTTCTTTGCTCTTGGTGGATATTGCGCTGCAATGTTCCTCCAATTGAATAGTTCAGGAGAATTTCCAAATGGTATCCCTGAGTTTTTTGGTTTATATGGAGTCGAAAAACTTCCATTTTTCTGGGAACCTTTTAAAAGTTCAATTTTTACTCTTATTTCCATTTGGTTGCTACCAGCAATAATTGCTGGTCTTCTAGGTTATTTAGTTTTTAGAAATAGAATTAAAGGTGTTTATTTTTCGATCCTTACACAAGCGGCTCTTTTAGTTTTTTTCAATTTCTTTAATGGTCAACAGAAATTGATTAATGGAACAAATGGTTTAAAAACAGACGTGACTCAACTTTTTGGACAAATGGTAGGTTCTGAAATAATGCAAAGATGGTTCTTTTGGATATCAGCTATTTTAGTCATACTTGCATGGTTTTTTGCCAGGTGGATTGTTCGAGATAGATTTGGAAATATCCTTATTGGAATTAGAGATGATGAAGCTCGAGTTCGTTTCACTGGATATAATCCAGTAATTTTTAAAACAATAATTTTCTCAATAGCAGGAGGCTTAGCTGGTATTTCAGGAGCTTTGTACACAGTTCAATCTGGAATAGTTTCGCCTCAATTTATGACTGTCCCGTTCTCTATCGAAATGGTTGTTTGGGTTGCCGTTGGGGGCAGAGGAACTTTACTAGGCGCAATTCTTGGGGCTGTTTTTATTAATTATGCAAAAAGTTTAGTGAGTGAAGCATTACCAGCAAGCTGGATGTTTATTCAAGGTGGATTATTTATTCTTGTTGTAACAGCTCTCCCAGAAGGGGTACTTGGATGGATCCGAAAGGGAGGTCTAAAGAAATTACTCTTTTTAATTGGAATTAATAAAAAACTGGAGACATATCCAAGTCTTGAAGTTAATGAACAAGGTGAGGTGAAATCATGAGTTCTCCATTGCTAGAGTTAAAAAAAATCTCAGTTAGCTTTGAAGGATTTCTTGCTCTTAGAGATCTTGATCTGGTTTTGAATAAAGGCGATCTTAGAGCCGTTATTGGTCCCAATGGTGCAGGTAAAACTACATTTTTAGATGTAATTACTGGCAAAGTATTACCGACAAAAGGTGATGTGATTTTTAAAGAAAAATCGTTGCTTGGTCAAAAGGAGTTTCGTATAGCGCGTAAAGGGATTGGAAGAAAATTTCAAAGTCCTAGGATATTTGAAAATCTATCTGTACAAGAAAATCTAGCTCTATCAGTTAGCAGGCCTAAAACTCCTTTTTCATTATTGATTGATAATTTAAAGGTTAAGCATTTAGATCAAATTCAACATTTGATGAGTATTGTCAACCTTCAATCAAAAGCCAATATCAGGGCGGGAGCTCTCTCTCATGGCCAAAAACAATGGCTTGAGATCGCTATGCTAGTTGGACAAGACCCTGACCTGTTACTTGTTGATGAACCTGTGGCTGGCTTGACTGATGAAGAAACAGATTTAACTGCTGATCTTCTTAAATCTCTAGCGGGTGATCATACTGTTTTAGTTATTGATCATGATATGGAATTTATTCGTAGACTTGATTGCCCTGTGAGTGTTTTACACCAAGGACATGTATTGAAGGAAGGCTCTATGAGCGAAATACAAAAAGATCCTTTGGTGATAGAGGTTTATCTAGGACAATCTGAGGAGGAAGAATAATGACTATGCTACAGATAAAAGGCTTGAATACTTACTATGGCGAGAGTCATATTCTTCGAGATGTTGATATGAATATCAACCAAGGTGAGATGATTTGTCTTATAGGTCGAAATGGAGTAGGTAAAACAACTTTGCTTAAATCCTTAATAGGTTTATTAACTCCACGGCGTGGAGAGATTATTTTTAATGGAGATTTAGTAAATAGAAAGCCACCTCATCAAAGAGCTCGTTCAGGAATTGGATATGTTCCTCAAGGACGAGAAATAATACCTTATCTAACTGTCGAGGAAAATCTTCAACTTGGATTGGAAGCTTTGCCTGGAGGTTTAGCAAAACATAAAAAGATTGATGAACTTGTATATGAACTATTCCCTGTCTTAAAACAATTTCTTGATCGTAAAGGAGGTGACTTAAGCGGTGGACAACAGCAACAACTTGCCATTGCGCGAGCACTACTGGGAAAACCAAAGTTGCTTTTACTTGATGAACCAACTGAAGGAATACAGCCGAATATCGTTCAAGATATTGAGTCAGCAGTCAAAAGGATTATTAGTGAGACTGGTGTTGGAGTTTTATTAGTAGAGCAACATCTGCATTTTGTGAGGCAAGCTGATCGTTATTATGCAATGCAACGTGGAGGAATAGTGGCAAATGGCCCAACTAGTGAATTAAGTAAAGCGGTGGTAGAGAAATTCCTTAGTGTTTAAGTCTATTTTGTTTGAGTAAAAGCAGTTTCTTTCTCTATTTTGTCTTGGCAAGTAGAGCAAAGAATATGACCTTTCTTTTTCCAAAAAGTCTTTGTTGACCTTTCGATATTTTGTCCACAGCCAAGGCATTTAAAGAGTGGACTCATTTATTATTTAATCTTTTTGTATCATTATTTATCATACTATTTTAGTCTGTCATAAGAGATACAAAATCTTTCGTGCCGTAGTCTTTTGTTTTTATAAATAAAATTGAATAATTTAATTAACCTGAAAAAGCATTTTTTGATACTTGCTCTCTTTATTTAGTTTGTTATAAATTGACTAGCTTGTTTTTAGTTCATGTCTTTCGAGAGACTAAGCAAAACTGAAATAGTTCATGGCAGGATTGCAATGTCAGGTGTATTATTTATTTTATTACTAGAAATAGTATTTAAGATAAATATTTCTTAGATACTATATGTATTGAATTAATTTGTTTTTTAAGGAATACTAAATTTAAGCTACTTTCAGGAATAGAGAATCTTTTATTCTCTTAATTTCTCCATCTTTCCATAACCAGATAATAGGTTCTTTAGATTTTGCTTTTTGTAGATCAATTCTATTTTCAATACTTATAGGATTAAATTCTGTTTTCGCTTCAAATTGTTTATCTCTGATTGCCTGATTGATAACAATACTTCCATCCTTTCCAGATATTGATCTATGAAAAGTACCTATAGGTATTTGTAGTGCACCCATGAATCTATTGAGATAAATTATGTGATGAGGTTCATCCCAAAGAGGATTTAATAGCGTGAAAATCCTATCTCCCTCAAGTACCAGATTATTATCTGTTTGATGATAGTGTACATAATATTGCTCGAAGCTATTTAAATCAGGGGGGGAAGTTGCTCCTCCTCTATGAATAACAACGTCACTACCATTTGAATCTTCAACACTGGCATCTAAAAAAGTTACTTCAGGAGTCTCTCGAAAAATATTAACCGGTACAAAATTGAGTTTCATTAAAAATTTTATTTGTACTAAATATTACGTGAATAAAAGTATCTAAGTGTATTAATTGATTCACTTTTATCGAATTAATTATCTTTTAGGTAAGAGTAAGGGTATTTAAATATACTAAAAGTCATCAAATATGCTTTGTTTTATTTAGCTCACAAAGCAATTAATGATACACAAGATTATAAAGAATATTTATAAATTTAATCAAATAAAGCTATTAAGTTATGAGTAAATCAGGCATTAAAAATAAAAAACTCTTGGTTGACTTGATGGTCAAAACCTTTAAATCTCTCCCTGAAACAGCGATTACTTTTTCGAACATAAAAAAAAATTAAACTCATAACTTACGATACCTTTTTGAGATACTTTGCTAGCGGATTATTTTTACTATCTCATGGCCTTTTGGTTTTAGATCATCTAGGAATAGGAGCAGCTCTTCATGGCCTTGGTGAAGTATTTTTTGCTCCTTGGGCTATTAAGCAGAAAGCATGGGACTTGGTTTTTATAGCTTTTTTATTTGGTGCATTTGATCTTTGGGGAACTTTGAAATTAGGATTTAATTAGTAAATTTATTAAATTAATAACTTTTTTTTAAAAATAGAGGGAGGTCAAAACCCTTCCCAGTAGTGCTGACCTCCCTACAGAAAACTTTGGAACGGGTTTTCTGATAAAACAGTTATAGGTAATTTAGTTGAATAAGTTAAGACTTAATTGATACAGAATTAAAAATCTATTAAAAATTAAAGTAAGTTTTGAATTTATTTGCTTAAAGCTTAATTAGTATAAATTTTTTTTCGCTTAACTTTCTTTAACTCATGCATACCTTCTATTTGTTGGTAAACAGATTGAAGTTGGTTGCAAATATGCTCAGTATTCTCTACTTTGTATAATCTAAGTAGCATCTTCTCTATTTGCTCTTTGCATTCTAGGAAGACATGACAATCTATCGTCCCCGGCTCATATTGCATGTTTAATTTGAAAAGAATTTAATTTTGAGCTATTAATTAAATTAAAACTGTATTGATTGATTCAATATTTTAATAAACT
>OBPD01000038.1_pt1 | contig 13527 bp, 15 predicted proteins | sample 1494311 | NCBI WGS metagenome assembly OBPD01 (sample SAMEA3275629, study PRJEB22092) | marine metagenome | biome: Marine; feature: Surfacel waters; material: Sea Water | collected 2014-06-20T10:00:00+00 | depth 75 m | reverse complement strand
ATTAGAATTTAGATATTTAATATCGAATAAAAATCTAAGTGAAGTAATATAGGATAACACAATTAATGAGATGAGAATATAAACTATTAAGGGATTTCCCCTTGAATAAAGAAATACAAGGTCTGAAGATCTAAGAATAGAAAATAATAGAACTGATGATATTATTAAAAGTACAATAAAGAGTAAATATCTAATAATAGAGCTTGAAGATGAGTATCTAAGTGAATTAGATGTTAGATAGTTAGCAAAGATTATAGATAAAGAAGGTAAGAGAAAAAGATAATAATGTGGATATGATGTAGACATGCATAATAGTAAGATTAAAGATAAAAGAGGATAACAATAAATCAATAATGGATAGTTAGCCTTATAATTGGATCGTGTGAATACAAAAAGAATAAGTAGTAATATTCCAATCGGAAATGTTAAATAAAGAAAATTAACAGGTACGAGTAATAAATTATTAAAGCCAAATTCACCGAGAGCCTGTTTCTTTGCAAAGTCAAAAAGGCTTGTAATTCCGGAGATCCCAAACTTTTGAAATGAAAAATACAGATTAAGAAACGTGGGAATAAACCCAACAGCTATTCCAGTACAAAAGAAAAGTTTAAAAGTAAATTCTTTTTTAAATAAATGATAAAAAATGAAAGGTGTTAGACCTATAAAAGGAACAAAGGCCATATAACTTCTAATAAAAAAAGAAGAAGAAATAAAAAGACCGGAACAAAATAAATTAAAAAATTGACTTATATATTTAGAAGAATCTAGTGATTTAAGGAAAAATAATATAACTAATAGAATACAAAGTACAAATGGTAAGTCTGGACTCGCATATCTTGAATATTGAATCCATAATGGCATTGATGAAAGTGAGAACAAAGAAATCAATGCAGACTTACTATTTGTAGTTTTTAATGCTATTAAGTATGAGGTTATTAAGCAAAGGAAAGAAGAAAGAATACTTGGAAGCCTTACAGCTAGTTCACTATTTCCAAACAACCTTATAGATAATGCTATAAACCAATAACTTCCTACTGTCTTATGGTGAGGGGATATGAATGGGGGGGAAAACCAATTAGCAGAGGACTCAATCAATCTTGCTCTTCTCGCGTAAAGTCCCTCGTCATGAGCGACAAGACTTTGACTAGAAAAATCAATAAGGAAATAAAGTGATATAAAAAAAAGAACAGCAAAGAAAGGTAAAATAATTTTTTTGTTCTTTAAGAAAAAATTTAAAACTACTACTTTAATCTTCATATAGTTAATAACATTAGATAAAGGAATTTGCATATTCGAATATGACTAGAAACTCAAACGTTCATTTTTAATGAACTACACTTAAATCAAATTATATACTTAGTAATTTGATTTGGGAATCTAAAAAGTATGAATTAATAACATCATGTATAATGATAGATATTATAAGACTTGGAAAAGATGGCAACCGCTAAGGAAAAGAAGGAAGAAGTAAAGGCATCCCTCAAGATCTTAAGAGCTGAACTGAGAAAAATGCATTTAGGTGTAACAGAAGAGTTAGCCCTCCCAGAACCAACAGAAGTAAAAAAATTAATGACGCAAATGGAGGAGCTTTTAGTAGTAATCGAACCAAAATCATCAAGAAAAGCAAAAAAATAAAAGTGACTCAGTTCTCTTTTTAAACAAACCAGGGATAATTTAAAGTTACTAAATATAAATAATATGTTAGTTTCTATATTTAGAATTATTTATTGTTTTTAAAAGAGATGGACTTGTAATTAGTATCGTAATTGCCAATGGGTGTTCAGAAATAGTATAAAAAAGAGTCGAAAAAGTAAAAAAATCAATTAGAATTCTAAGGTCAATTCTTAAATCATATATTGAAAGAATAATTAAAATAATTTGTAGCCAATTGTATCTTAAATAAATAAATAATCTACCAATTGAAATTAAGCTCATATTTAATCAATCAAGCTTCTTTGTACTTGTTATTGATAACAATGAAGGGGCTAAAGCTATACTCGACCATGATCCAATTATAACGCCGATTAACAACGCAAATGCAAACCAATACAATGTTGATCCTCCCCAAATCAATATACATATTAATGGAAGAAGTGTTGTAAGACTTGTATATATCGTCCTCGTTAATGTTGCACCAACGGCTTTATCAATCTGATATTTATAACTTAATTGATTTTCTATTAAACTTTTTTCTCTTATCCTATCAAAAACGACAACAGTATTATTTACTGAATAGCCTGCAATGGTTAAAAGAGATACAGCAAATAAGGAATCGACCTCTACATTAAAGAAATATCCCAGCCATGCAAATACACCACAAACAATAAGTATGTCATGCAAAAGAGCTAATAATGCTAAAAATGAGTATCGTCGATCATATCTAAAATTAATATATAAAGCTATTCCAAGAAAAGCAAAGAATAAAGAAATTAAACTGCTTTTAAGTAACTGCCTCCCAAGACTTGGACCAATAATTTCAACAGACGTATTTTCATTGTTAAATGGGCCAAAAGATTTATTAACCTCGGCCACTACAGACTCAGATTGATCTGCAGATAAAAATGGAAGCCTAATGGATATTAATTGTGAATTATCAAGTAATTGAATCTGTGATCTAGATAAGTTGGGAGAGGTATTTGAACTAAAACTTTTGTCCTGTTTTTTTAAAGCGATTATATTATTAGATATTTCACTTGTATTTAAGCTAATACATTCATCAGTACAACTCCTCTCTAAGGTTATTTGAGTTCCTCCGGTATAGTCTAAGCCAAGATTTAAAGGGGCCTTAATAGAAGTACTTTTAAGGCAAATTAGCATTCCAATTATTGAAATTAAACATAAAGAGAATGAAACAAGCCACACATATTTTCTATTTTTATAAATTTGAACATTAAATTTAGCTTTCATAATTTAATAAATTTGAATTAGTTGTTATTGAACGTTGATAGGTGGTGATGGAATCTGATTAGCATTAATAAAGTTAGAGATTTTACGAAGACCTTGAAAACTCATTAGGAACTTCAAAATTGCTTTTGTACATGTTAAGGCAGTAAATAAGCTCAACATAACCCCAATACCTAAGGTAGCTGCGAAACCTTTTACAAATCCAGTACCCAAATAGAATAACGTAATACAGCTTATTAAAGTAGTTAAATGACCATCAATTATTGATGAAAAAGCGTTTTTAAAACTTGCATCTATTGACCGAATCAAAGTATTTCCATTAAGTAGTTCTTCCTTTAATCTTTCAAAAATAAGAACATTAGCGTCAACCGCCATTCCTATGCTTAATATAAATCCAGCTATACCTGGAAGAGTAAGAGTTACTGGGAGTAGTGCATAAATAGAGAGAGTGAATAGCGAATAACAAGATAATGCCAAGACAGCAACAAATCCAGCAAGTTTATAGATAAAGATCATAAAAATACCTACGAAAAATAAGCCTGTTAGAGCAGCAAAAAGACTTAAACGAATATTTTGTGTACCTAGAGATGGGCCTATTGTTCTTATTTGAATAATCTCAATAGGTAGTGGTAAAGCACCTCCCCTTAATTGAACTTCTAAATTTCTAGCATCATCCGCAGTAAAATTACCGCTTATTGTAGCGGCTCCCCCAGTAATACCTGCAGTTTCAAATTGCTTACCAACACTTGCTTCGCTATATGAGATCCCATCAATAACAATTCCAAGCAATCGAGACGTGCCAGCGATGGATTTTGTGAGATCTGCAAATAATTCTCCTCCCTCATTATTGAAGCTTAAAGTGACTTCCCAATTATTGGTATTTTGATCTTGTCGTCTTCCTGCATTTGTCAAATACTGTCCAGTTAATGATGTTGGTTCAAAAAGACCTGCTATTTCAGTACTTATTTTATTCCTTAAAATATTAAATTCAACTACATCTAATATCTGGTCAGATTGAATATTATATTTTTCGAATAACTGATTAATATCATTGTTAATATTGATCTCCTTTAGTAACTGAGCTGAATTATTATTCTTTTCTAATAAGTTAATTATGGATTCAACACTATTTCTTTGAGTTTGTAGATCTCTATATTGAGCCGCTGTACCATTTTTCTGAATTCTGAATTCTAATAGAGCAGTTTCTCCTAATACTTTCGCTGCCCCAGAAGGATCTTGTTCCCCAGGCAGTTCTAATAATAATTGATTTGTTCCTACAGTTTGAAGTTGAGAATCTGAAACTCCCAATCCGTTTACCCTCTTGTCAAGAACAGCCTTAACTCCTTCTATTTCGTTAGGAGTAATTTTTGTAATTTCCTTAGTAGGCTGAACCTCTAGAGTTAGTTGACTACCTCCTCTTAAATCCAATCCTAATTGAAAAGGAATATTTGTACATATAAAAATACTAAATATTGCAAAAAGGATAACGAAAAGAAACCAGTAATTCTTTCTGCCCATTATTAATCTAATCCACCATTTTTAATAATTTTTTCAGCAGCATCTACTATCTGATGAGGTTGAATAATGGTTAAATTTTCTAAGTTTCCATTATAAGGAGTCGGAATATCCTGACTGCTTAAACGAACAGGAGGAGAATCTAAATCATCGAAGCAATTTTCAGTAATCAAAGACATCAATTCAGCTGCAATACCTCCTGTTTTCATACATTCCTCAACAATAATTACTCTATGAGTTTTTTTAATTGATTTAGAGATTGTATTCATATCAAAAGGCTTAAGACTAATTAAATCAATTAATTCGACATCAATTCCCTTAGCCTCAAGAAGTTCGACTGCTTTTAAACAGTGGTGACGCATTCTCGAATAAGTCAAAATAGTAATATCGCTTCCCTGCTTTACTAGATCGGCTTGATCTAGGGCACAGACATAATCACCCTCAGGCAGCTCTTCTGTGAGGTTATATAGAAGAACATGTTCAAAGAAAAGAACAGGATTATTGTCCCTTATAGCAGCTTTCATTAGACCTTTAGCATTTGTAGGAGTACTACAAGCGACAATTTTGATACCAGGAACTGCATGAAAATAGGCTTCAAGTCTTTGACTGTGTTCAGCGCCTAATTGCCTTCCAACACCACCAGGGCCTCTTACAACTGTTGGAATAGTAAAATTTCCCCCGCTCGTATATCTAAGCATTCCCATATTGTTTGATATTTGATTAAACGCAAGCAACAAAAAACCCATATTCATCCCTTCCACAATTGGTCTTAAACCTGTCATGGCTGCACCAACAGCCATACCAGTAAAACTATTTTCAGCAATAGGGGTATCTAGGACTCTGAACTCTCCATATTTTTCATATAAATCTTTCGTCACTTTATAAGACCCGCCATATTGTCCAACGTCCTCACCCATCACGCATACCAAGGGATCTCTACCCATTTCTTCATCAATTGCTTCTCGAAGAGCATTAAATAAAAGAGTCCCTTTCACAGCTTTAACAGATCGTCCGGATTACCGGTTTGTTATTCCAAACTATCTCAAACAGTGCCTAATTACCCACCTGCGGCAAAAGTCGATAAAAGCAATATGGAAAGCAACATCCCAGGAGATAGTAATAAAACCAAAAGTCCCAAATCGTGAAGAGTCATAGAAAGATAAATATGACAATTTAATCTTTAAATACTAGTCAGTTTTTTCCTTTTTGCCTTCAATCAAACTTCGAATAAATACTAAAAACAAACCCAGTCCAATAAAACCAAACGTAAAAGTTGCAAGAAAGCTAATCCCAATAATCAGTGTTTTAAAACCAGAAGCAATACTCTGGGCAAACGGTGAAGAATAATTAGGAGAATGAATAGAAAAATATATAACTATCTTTTTACTAATAAAAAGACTTAAGAAGCTAAAAGACAAGCTCGTAATGGAACCTGAGAGAAAGCTTATGGGGCCTTTCTGTGGTTCAGGGCTATTGGGATCTAAAGAACTTGATGATTGATTAGCTAATTCATCAGATTCATTTTTAAACCCATTACTAGGTGAATTCATTTCTTAATTCAACTCCATTAGACATCATTGAACATGCCCAAGCTGATAAACCAGCCCTTTCAAATTCATTAACATGTTCTTTGAGTACTTTATTTGCTTGGTCATAATTTTGAAACAAGGCAAAACAACTTGGACCAGAACCACTCATTGAAACAAGACGTGAATCTGGCAAACTAGACAATAAATTCAATGACTTCTCAACCTCTGGTGTCATAGGGCGAACGCTTTTTTGTAAATCATTTTGTATTTCTTTACGATTATCAAAAAGCGACTGATCAGACCAGTCAATAGATCTAATAGAGTTTCTTTTGATTTCAAAATCCCTATCATCTTCAAGATAGCTTTCACCAAACTGCTCTTTATATTTTTTGTATGCAACTGGAGTAGATACTTGTATTGAAGGGTCTTTAACCAAAACAAGACCTAACTGAATTTGATCAAATTTCAATTTTTCTAAAATTTCACCTCTACCAAAACATATTTGCCTCCCTCCTGATATGCAAAAAGGGATATCTGATCCTATTTCTTTTGATAGGTTCTCTAATTCATCAGTCTTAAGATTTAGCTTCCAGAGTTTATTTAATCCAAGTAATGTTGCAGCTGCATCTGTAGATCCCCCTGCCAATCCTGCTCCAATAGGAATGTTTTTCTCAAGTTCAATATCAACACCTAATTCTTGATTTTCTACTTTATTTCTCAACAGCTTTGCAGCTTTTATTATTAGATTATCGTCACCATTACTAATTTCTTTATTATTAGATTTTAGATTAATAGTATTATCTACTCTTTTTATCATTTTCAATTGATCACTTAAATTAATACTTTGCATGACCATTGCTAATTCATGAAAGCCATCGCTCCTAATACCTAAAACCTCTAAATGTAGATTAATTTTTGCATGTGCATTTGCGATAAGAAAATCTTCATTTGCTTTGGAAGGTACCATTTTCAATAACACAAGTTTCTTTTAAAGCTTTTGCCAAGCCGAACCAATTGGAAGGTGAAATTTCCTGTGGTCTTTGATCAAGACTAATACCTCTGTAGGCGAAAAATTCCTTTATTTGATCGTTGGAAGTAACAAAACTTCCAATCGTGTTTCGTAATTTTTTTCTTCTACCAGCAAAAGCATGTTTCAAAAGTTTCTCTAATAAATTCCCTACCTCATAAAAATCTGGATCAATAGATGCAAAGGGCTTAATCATGACTACTTTAGAATCCACCTTCGGTGCTGGTTGAAAACATTTAGAAGGCACATCACATACGTCCTGACACTTAGCTAAAAGCTGGATCCGTACACTTAAAGCACTAAAATTACTAGTCCCAGGTCTTGCTAGAAGTCTTTGTGCAACTTCTTTTTGCATAAGTAAAACTAAAGTTTCAAAACAATTATCAGGCGCTTTTCTTAATTCACCAATCAATCGTTTTAATAGTGGCCCTGTGATGTTGTAAGGAATATTAGCTACAACTTTGTTGATAGTGAGTCCATTCTCAGCATCCAGTGGGGCAGAAAGGATGTCTCCCTCTCTCAAACTAAATTTATTTTGATGGCTAAAACGTTTTTTCAAACCAACGACTAAATCTCTATCTAGCTCTATTGCTTGGATGAATCTTGCTTGGGATTCAATTAATTTTTCAGTTAAAGCACCTTTACCCGGACCAACTTCTAATACGCAATCTTCAGGATTCAATTCGGCCGCCTTGACTATTTGATCCAAAACACCTTGATCTTTCAACCAATGTTGTCCAAAGCGTTTTCTTGGGATGTGCCTAAAATCATTCAAAGTGTTATCACCACCCATACGCATAAACTCCATACCACATTAGAAACGATCACATATTTCACTCAAATAAAAATAAATTATTTAAAATATACTCACAAGAAGATCTTCAATCAATATACATTTTAAAAATGACTTTTGATAGCCATAGCCTTGAGCGTCTAAAAGAGCTAGGACGTAAACTTCCCAAAGAGATATCAAAACCTCAATCAAATGAATTAAATAATCAAAAAGAAACTAAAACACAACAGTTACACCCAGTTGAAACCGAAACTAACCCTGAACAACTTTTTCGAGAGTTGATGGAAATAAGTCCAGATGGGAACGTACCACCTCATTTACTAGAAAGACTAAAAAAACTTGAATCAAATAATGTGAAAATTTCTTCCAATTCAGATCCACAGATCAATGAAAATTCTAAAGATCTTTCAGCTGAAGATGCCCTAAACCTATACACACAATTTCAACAATTTCTACTCGAAGATGATATCGATTAGAAAAAAACTTTATGCTTAATATTTCACACTATAAAATCATTGCTATAGGAAAAATAAGAAAAAAGTGGATTCAAGAGGGTATAGAAATGTACCTAAAAAGATTACCTGGTTTAGAAGTTAAAGAAATTAAAGACAGCACACAATTAAAAGAAGAACATACGATCAAAGAAATTATCAGCAAAAATGAATTTCTGGTAACTCTTAACGAAAATGGTCAATCATTTACATCAAAACAACTAGCAACAAAACTTCTAAATTCTCACAATCAAAATATTACTTTTGTTATTGGAGGTGCTTCAGGTCTTACCTCTTCCCTTAACAATTTAGCCTCTTGGCAATTAAGTCTTTCACCTCTAACTTTTCCGCATGAAATAGCTCGCCTATTACTAATAGAACAGCTCTACCGCGCAAAAACAATCACCCAAGGAGGCCCTTACCACAAGGAATAAGCAGATCCGAAGGAGAAACAATAGTTCAAGTGTACTATAATGCATTGTATTGATCTGGTCCTATGGGTTCAAATCGCTCTCGCTCTTCATCAACAGAAGGCTTGTCGTCACTATTAATTCCAACTATTTCTGCAGGCTTTCCTTCTCCTGCGGAAGACTACATAGAGCTCGGTATCGATCTAAACAAATACTTAATCAAGAATCCAATAAGTACCTTCTTTCTACGTGTAAGCGGTAATTCAATGAATAACGCAGGAATTTATAACAACGATTTATTAATCATAGATCGCAGTATAAACCCAAATCCTGGACATATTGTAGTTGCTCTCTTGGATGGAGAATTCACATTAAAAAGACTTATCAAAAAGCAAGATAGTTATTATCTGAAAGCAGATAAAGAAAATTATCCAGCAATAAACTTATATGAATATATAGATATACAAATATGGGGAGTAGCGATTTATTCGATACATGAACTACAACAATCAAAAGTCTAATTATGTCCAAAGTAATACTTCAAATTGATGGGAATAATTTCTATGCTTCGTGTGAACAAATGATCGATCCTTCCATAAAAGGAAAGGGATTAGTAGTACTTTCGAATAATGATGGATGCATAATAGCTCGCAGTTCAGAGGCCAGAAGAATGGGAATTCCTATGGGACAGCCTTATTTCAAGTTAAAGAATAAACTAAATCAATTAAATATAAATGTGAGAAGTTCAAATTACGAACTGTACGGTGATATAAGTAATCGATTAATGCAACTACTAAGAAAAAATTGTGAAGAACTGGAAATTTACTCTATAGATGAAGCGTTTGGAACTATAAAACGTCCAAAAGAAAAGTGCTTATACAAATGGGGAAAAGATTTAAGGGCTTTGGTTTATCAAAACATAGGAATACCAATATCTATTGGTATTGGTGAGACAAAAGTTCTATCAAAAATTTCTAATCATCTAGCAAAAAAGATACAAACGAATTCAGGTATATTTGATATAGGTCTTGTTGAAAATAAAGATCATTATCTTGATCTAATTAATGTAGATAAAGTTTGGGGTATCGGCAAAAGGATGTCTAAATGGCTAAAAGACAGAGGCATCACTAATGCGAGAGAACTTAGAGATATGTCAAGCGACCAAATCAAAGGAAAGTATGGTGTAGTTGGTCTACGCATTCAAAATGAATTAAAAGGAAACCTCTGTATCCCTATAAAAGAGAACTCATCAGATCGAAAAGAAATCTGCGTAAGCAGGAGTTTTGCACATCCCATAGATAGCTTAGATGATTTGAGCCAAGCAATTATTAAATACGTTTTAATCGCAAGTGCTAAGTTGCGAAAATACAATCAATTATCTTCAGCTATTACGCTTTTTACGAATACAAATACTTATTCAAAAGATTTTTTTAGGAGTGAAGCAACAGCAAAAATAAGCGTTCCAACTTCTAACTCAAAGATCATGATTGAAAAAAGTCTATCACTAACAAAAGAAATTTTTAAACCATATAAAAAATTTATAAAAGCAGGTGTAATATTGCATAAACTTCAAAGCAATCAATATAAACAAAACCTAATATTTGATGCACAGAATATTAAAGAAGAATTATATCTACAGAGACTGGATAATGTAATAGATAATATTAATTCGAAAAATGGTATAGATACAATAAATTGGGGATCATCAATGATGGATACAGAATGGAGACCCCGAAGAAAAAATCTATCTAGTATAAAAACAACAAATATAGAAAATATTCCAACTATATATGCTAATTAGAAGTTAGTATAATATTTAACAATGATGCTACATATTAAAATTCAAACTGAGTGTCATGCTACATTCAAAAGAATAGAAGTCCTAGAAAAAAATATAGTGGAGTTCATAGAATTTATAGATAGAACAGAAGTAGAAATAATAAGGATGATTGAAAAGGCAGGATATAAGACAGCAGAAAATACAAAACTATGTTTGTTAGGTGAGAACTATGTAGGTTTTTTTAATCGTGTAAAAAAGGAAATTATTATTTGTACAAATAACGCAAAGAAGCGAGAAGGATATACGCATCTAAGAAAGAAAAATAAGGATGTCTTTGAAAGGACAGCCTTACATATAAAAAAAGCTTTAAGGCATGAAGCTGTTCATGTCGCACAAGAGTGCAATAATGGAAAGTTATTAAAAATAGATAGAAAGCTATCAATGAATCCATCGAAGATCAATGCTTTTAATGGATCTATTAGAATTTCCAGAGAGGAAGAAAAAGAAAGACAAGCATATATATTAGAAGATAAACCAAGATTAGTAAAAAATGAATTACTAAAATATTGTCTATAATATTTTATTAATATTAATTGTCTCTAAGTAACTGAATAGAGTTTAATTTACTACTGAAAATTAAAACCATTCCTTGCTCCAAATATGAAAGACCAATATAAGTCTTAACGGCTTCAGAATTCACCAAAGCAGTTCCACATGTTTCAAGAATAAGTACAGGTAGAGTGGAAGTCGATCCCTGCATTCTCTGAAGATCGAGAGATTGTCGTACAGCTAAATTTGCCTTAATAAGACCAATTTTATTGATAAAATCTGGCCATAGATCATTAGATAAAGAACATTGATCCAAATTAAAAGGTGAGATATTTTTCATTGATAAAAACTATATAAAATTATTTATAACATCTCTGTTGATCTAGATTTAGTATGTGTTTTCTTTCCGCGTAATAAAGTTGTTGAAAATTTATAGCATCATTATTTAAGTCTTCAAACATGCTAATAACTCTCTGTTCCATATCAGATGAATCGCTAGGCTCAGATTTTTCCTGAACAATAAGAGAGGCTATACAGTTCTCAAGAGTTTGCAATCTCTGCGAACTCCATGCATCAATTAAATGTCTACAACGTTTTAAGGATTTTTGCTTTTCAAGAGCAGCCAGAGCCCCACGGATGAGCGACTCGGGGTCATTTAATGTTGCCAAACGAAGTTCATTAACATCTAGTAAAGGAGTAAGTTTAGGAAGATGCTCATTATCACTGGATAGGAAATTATCTAACAACTTTTTAATTAAATCAACATCAGCTAAAATATTATTAGAATCATTAAAACGATTAATCTTCTCAACAATTTCAGGACCAAACATATTTTCCTCAATGTTACTTATTGTAGACCATATTGCACGATGATGATTAATCGCAAAATCATCAAGATCCCTTAAGCGAAGTTCATAACGAATAAAAGATCTGTAATTAGGACAGTGAATATAAGTAAAAAGTATATCTGCCTCACTTCTTTCTCTGAGACTAATTTCTTGAGGCTTATCAATTTTTTTCGAGCGACCGTGCCATCTTTGACCACTTATTTGATTACGTAAATCCTCCTCTAGTTGTAGAGCGAATCTACCTTGACCTCCACTAAGACGCTGAGCAACCTTCTGTAGATAATGAGTTCTTATTGCAGTTTGAGGAAGCTTTCCAAGGAGACTTACTAAGCTGCTAACGGCTTCCTGAAATTGATCAGATTTACTTAAATCTAAATCCTTCAATGATTGATCAATTTGCCAATCCATCCAAAGAGGTGATTTTGCCGCTAATGCTTCATATTCGGATGGAGAATTATCCTTAAGAAATTCATCTGGATCTTTACCTGAAGGTAATTGAAGGACTCGTAAATCTAGTTGACCTTGAATAGCAAGGTTTTCTACTTCACTAATGGCTCTATTAGCCGCACGAATTCCAGCATTATCTGAGTCAAAATTTAAGAGGATCTTTTTACTATCGGTGGCACGAGAAAGAAGCGTTATTTGATTGCGACTTAATGCTGTTCCTAAAGAAGCGACAACATTTGTAATACCCGAATCATGAAGTGCCATCACATCAAAATATCCCTCTACAACAACTGCATAATCTTTTTTCCTAATGGAAAGTGTGGATTTATCAAAACCAAAAAGATTTTTTCCTTTTTCAAAGATTTCAGTCTCAGGTGAATTTAAATACTTAGGTTCTGAACCATCAAGACTTCGTCCGCCGAAACCAATAACTCTTTTTTGCCTGTCGTGAATAGGAACAATTATTCGATTGCGAAATCTGTCATAGAAACCATTACCACCCTTTCGAGGAACAATCAATCCCGCCGATTCAAGGATTTCAACACTGACTTTTTCTATGTCTACAAAATATTTAAGTAGTGAATCCCAATTATCTGGAGCAAAACCAAGTTCAAAATTGATTAAAGTTCCATCACTTAAATTACGCTTATTCTTAAGGTAATTAAGTGCATTTTCTCCACATGGAGAATTCAATTGATTTCTAAACCAACCAGTAGCGGTTTTTAAAACACGATAAAGGGTATCTCTACGTGAAAGCTGTTGCTTGAGTCTTTCTTGTTGAGGTCCTTCAATCGTATCAATTGGTACTTGATATTTCTTAGCCAGCTCAAGAACAACATCACTAAAACTTTGTCTCTGAAACTCCATTAAGAATTTAATTGCATTTCCACCAGCTCCACATGAAAAACAATAATAAAATTGCTTGCCAGGAATTACTGACATTGAAGGTTTACTATCATCATGAAAAGGACATATTCCAACATATTCTTTACCTTTTTTCTTTAAAACGACGTGTTCACCAACAACATCAACAATATCTACGCGCTCTTTTACAGACTCAATTGTCTTAGGATGTAGTCGAGCAGAAGCCATATGATAATTTTAATTGATCTTTAAATATTTAGTTAAGAGATTTAGGAATTGAGAGAAAAACTACTTACCAATAAATTAAATATAGAAAAAAATTTTAAAGGGATCAGATTTTTAGTAGGAAGCGGTTTTGCATTTAGCCTTA
>OBPD01000036.1_pt1 | contig 14996 bp, 13 predicted proteins | sample 1494311 | NCBI WGS metagenome assembly OBPD01 (sample SAMEA3275629, study PRJEB22092) | marine metagenome | biome: Marine; feature: Surfacel waters; material: Sea Water | collected 2014-06-20T10:00:00+00 | depth 75 m | reverse complement strand
AAGATAAATTCCGGTTAGTGCTATTGCTAGAGCATCAGCGGCATCATCTGGCTTTGGTGGTGAAGTGATATTGAGTTCATCCATAACACAATTTAACACCTCATTCTTGTCGGAATGACCATAACCAGTAACAGCAAGTTTGATTTGCATTGGGGGGAATTCTTGAATCGGAAGCTTGTACTTTCCTAAAGTCATCATTATCACTCCGCGAGCCTGAACAACACTAATCGTTGTGCTAGAGCGGTAGAAAAAAAACTTTTCTACCGCTGCAGAATTGGGATTCCATTTTTTTATTATCGAGCTTAAATCATTTGAAATTTCTACAAGTCTTTCTTCCTCTTTTTTTGTTGATTTAGTCTCTATAATTCCGCAATCAATCATTATTTTTTTTCCTTCTATTTCATCAATGATTCCGTAACCTACCCTTGCTAACCCTGGATCAATTCCTATTATTCGCACTTAGTTAGCGGTGGCTAGTTCGAATTCAGATACGTCATCACTTTCATTCCTTTCAAATACTTTGCAAAAAGCTTTTATTACTCTATCTCCAGAATCAACTTGTTCAAGAGGATCTTTTCGAAGCCTATGCCTTAAAGCTGTCGACACGACACGAGAAATATCTTCTTCGGTTACTTCTTTTCTCCCTTCAAAGGCAGCAAGGGCTCTAGCTGCTCTATTTGTTACGATATCTCCTCTAAGTCCATCAACATCAAGTTCACCACAAACTGCTGAAATCCTTAGTCTGAGATCTTCATCGATAAAAACCTCGTTAAGTATATTTTGAGCATCAACAACTTTTTGTTGAAGTGATTCTTGTTTCTCCTGAACTGAATCGCTAAAAGATTCAGGATCATTATCAAAAGCTGTACGTTGATCAACGACTTGAACTCGTAGTTTTGCCTCCCTTACTGTTCTTACTTCTACACTCATCCCAAAACGATCAAGTAACTGAGGCCTTAACTCTCCTTCCTCAGGATTTCCTGAACCAATAAGTACAAACCTTGCAGGATGTCGAACCGAAATACCTTCTCGTTCAACTGTATTCCAGCCTGATGCCGCAGAGTCTAAAAGTACGTCAACAAGGTGATCATCTAGCAAGTTGACTTCATCAACATAAAGCAACCCTCTGTTTGCTTTGGCTAGAAGTCCTGGCTCAAAAGCTCTAACTCCCTCACTAAGGGCCTTTTCAATATCAATAGTTCCGCAAAGCCTATCCTCAGTGGCACCTAAGGGTAGATCAATCATCGGAACTTGTTTTTCGCCTTTTTGAATGTCACTACCACTGTCTATTCTCTCTCTGACATCATTGCTTTGAAGGTCTGGATCCTCAAGAGAGCTGTTGTAGGGATCTCCTTCAACGACTTCAATTGCAGGTAATAGATCAGCAAGTGCTCTTATGGTTGTGGACTTTCCCGTGCCTCTATCACCCATTATCATTACTCCGCCAATTCTAGGGTCAATTACATTTAAGAGAAGCGCTAGCTTCATTTCCTCTTGTCCAATCACTGAAGTGAATGGAAAAACTCTGCGTTTTCTTGTTGAACTCACTTTCTTATTACTGGTAAGAAGATTGTTTCATAAACAGGCCTCTTTAGATTGATAAAGTTCAAAAAAAAAATGATAATGAATTGCAAAAGTTTATTTAAGTCGGTAAAAAATCTAATTTGGATTACTTGATTTTTGATCTTGCCTTAGAAAAGGAACTAACTCTGCCGATAAATTTCTTATCAACTCAGTTGATCTTGGATCATTAAATGGACCTTCAACTATAAAACTTGCGAAGGCTCTTGAATTATTAGGAGTTTGAATTAGAGCAGTATCTGAATATGAGATTCCAATATCACCAGTTTTGTTGTGAACTAGATAACCTTTTAATGAAAGATGATAGTCTATGTCTTTGGATTCTTTCCCAAGACCTCTTAAAATTCCTGAGGGTATTAATGTATTTGTTTTTGATTTGCGCATTATTTCTCTGAAAATATCTCTCGAACTAACATTAAGTAGATAACCATTATCAACAAGAGCCATTGCCAAAGATAGATCCTTCGTTGATGTGAGATTCGTTCCATCTAGATCAGGAAGATAGTTATTTATTTGTGTATTATTCAACCCAATTTCTTTAAATTTTTGATTCACTATTTTGATACCTCCCAAACGTTTTATTAGTAAATTAGTTGCTGTATTATCGCTAACTCTAATCATTTCTGATGCTACTTCATAAACGGGGAAAATCTCACCAATTTCTTGATATGCCATCCAGCCTGAGCCGCCACCGATTACATCTTCTGAAAGTATCAACTTTTCATTCCAAATTATTTCTTCTTTCTCTAGCATTCTAAGTAAAATAATTAGAATAGGTACCTTAATACTGCTTGCCGCAGATAGCTTTATGTCAGATTTTATTTCTGCATAGACTTGATCATCTAATGATATAAAAAAAGCACTAACATCTAAACCTGGGTTTTTGATTATATGGTTTTCCCATTTATTAATTAATTTTTCCAGTCTTTCAAAATTTTCTAATTTATCATTGTAGAGTGATAATAAATTGGATTTTCTAGTTAGTAATTCTTTTTTAACTGACCTTCTGGATTTCCCTGTTATATTGATTCCTTTGTTTATTCTATGGCTTTGATTAATGGGACCTAATATTCTTAGAAAACTACCAAGTAAAATTGATAAGGCTATGCTTGTTAGAAATATATTTGCTATTACTTTGAGGTGTCTTTTCACTTTAAAATTAAAGAATATAAATCTTTGCTATTTATTGTAGCTTGTTATTTTGATTAATCATTTTTATTTTTAATCTTCCATCTTGCTTGGCTAATTATACCTCTAATTAGTGCAACTTCATCATCTTTTATCTCACCTCTTAAGAGTAATTGTTTGATCTTCGTCATTTTAGCTTTGTAGGTATGTTTCATCAAGAAACCAATATCAAGCAAAAGACTACCTGCGTCATTAATACAATCTTCTAATTTAATTAAATTCGCAGGAGAGCTTGTTTTAGTATGGTGTTTTAATAAATCAAGATCATTCAATTGGTTGAATTGATGAAGAACAATTGCGACTGCATGTGAAAGATTTAATGATGGATAATCCTCGCTGGTATTAAGACTAATCACTTTATTTGCTTTTAAAAGCTCCTCGTTAGATAAACCTCTGTCTTCTCTTCCAAAAACTAAAGCTATTGTCTCTTCTCTTTCTGATTTAAGAACCCAGCTCAAAGCATCTTTATTTGAATTAAGAGGGATTTCTCCATGTTCTTTTCTACCGCAAGTGGCAATAATTCTTGAGCAGTCTGAAAGTGCTGAATTTAGATCTTCATACACTTTTGCTTTCTCTAAGATCTTCAATCCTCTTACAGCCATCTTTTTTGCTTCTTGAGCTAAATAATCGCATTTAGGTGAAACTAGTCGTAATTCATGAACACTAAAGTTTTCACAGAGTCTTGCAACACTCCCAACATTGATTGGCCCCGCTGGCTCGACAAGTATTACTTTTAGAGTTTTATTTATAGCCACTATTAATTGAGTGAATGCATATACTCCAGCAGATCAGCCATTGATTGAGGTTCGATTTCAAAACTTGGCATTGGTGGAGTCAATCCTCGAATAACTTGATTAATAATCTTTTTATCACTCATTTCTTGAGTCGCTTCATGGAGGTCGGGCCCTACAAAACCTTGAGCTGAGATCCCATGGCAACCGACACAATTGATTTTGAATAATTTACTTCCTGACAAAGATTCACCTTGAATAGATAAAGTTTCAGTTATGAAAGGATCTTGCTTGAACTCCCCCATTCTCCAAAAAAGAATTAATAGGATGAGAGTGACAGAAGTTAATAAAAATATTCTCCAAGAGCTAATTTCTTGGTTCTCCTTAATTAATGCTTTTGATGACGGAATATTCACTAAAACCTCTTTGACATGAAAGAATTGTCATTATTAATCATAAAAGTACGAGCCAATGATTGAGCCTCTGCTATGTGGGATTGTTCTTGGACTAGTTCCCATAACATTATTAGGCCTTTTTGTTAGTGCATGGAATCAGTACCGTCGGAGCAGTTCTATGCCTGATTGGGAATAAGAAAAATGAGAGAGGTGCTTCCATAAAATTTCTCTTTATTTAATTTCCACCCATTATGTATTCTTGGCATTGATTTTGACGAGCATTCGCATATCAAAGTAGTTGATTCTTTAATCCATTCTTTAGATAATAAAAGTTCTTGAGTAATTTCATATACTTCAGATTCGTAAGGAGGATCTAGAAAAACAAAATCAAATTTTTCAGGATTTTGGCAATCTTTAACAAACTGAATTTTTTGATTTTTTGGTCCCTTTTTGAGAAATGAGATCAATTCATTGCAAATGACTTCAATATGTATTGATTGATCCATAGTATTTGATACATCAATAAGGTTTTTTTTGCATATTTTTGCAGTTTCCCTCTGCTTTTCAATTGCAAGAACCCTCTTTACTCCTTTTTGCAGAGCCTCACATGCCATTGCTCCACTTCCACTGCAAAGATCTAGCCAACTTGCTCCTCTAAGCTTGTTCCCAAGAATATTTATTAGTGCCTCTCTTACTTTTGAGGAGGTTGGTCTTGTCTTTTGGCTTAAAGGACTTTCTATCCTTTTCCCAGAAATTAATTTCAATTTCCCTTTCAAACTAAAATTTGTTTTGTTTTAACCAATTAATCCAATTAAAAATAATTTTTTGTCCTGCAACTCCTGACTTTTCGGGATGAAACTGACAGGCACCAGTATTTTTATGCCAGACCATAGATGAGACATCAGTTTTACCAAATTTTGTTACGGCTACGGTATGTTTTGGTTCTAAAGGACATCCTGAGTAGGAATGGACGAAATACATCCAATTAGAACCAGGATAATTTTCTAGAATAGGACATTCATTTGTTTTATATATTGGAGACCAACCAATATGAGGAATCCTTTCGTCTTTTTCTTGAGGTAATCTGCGAATATGACCTTTGATAACTCCTAATCCTTCTGAAGTCCCCTCATCACTAGTCTCAAATAAAAGCTGTAATCCTAAACAAATTCCAAAAAGTGGTTTACCATTATTTATCCAGTCAATTATTGAAGGTACTAGTTCAGTTTTTCTTAAATTCATCATTGCGGGATCAAAAGCACCAACTCCGGGAAGAATTAAAGCATCACAAGACTGCAGTGTTTTTATATCAGAAATAATATCCAAAGGCTGATTAAACCTTTTAAATGCTTGTTGAACGGAAAAAAGATTACCCATTCCATAATCTATTAATCCAATTTTTGTCAAAAGATTTACCTATGAATCATTTGAATTGGGCTCTAGAAATTCTAAATTTTGGGATTAGAGATGTTTGGAAATTGTTCCTGAGAGGGTGGCTTTAGGGACTGCTCCCACAACGGTATCTACTTTCTGACCTCCTTTGAAGATCATCAGCGTTGGGATGCTTCTGATCCCATACTGACTAGCAACATTAGGATTCTCATCGGTATTCAATTTGTAAACTTTTATTTTGCCTTCAAAATCTTTTGAGATCTCTTCGACAATTGGAGCAACCATTCTGCATGGTCCGCACCAAGGTGCCCAAAAATCAACCAAAACAGGAACATCGCTCTGGAGGACTTCTTGTTCGAAAGAGGAATCAGTTACTGCAGAAGCTGTGGACATACCTTAGAAGTCTTAAGAACTTGATCATAACAATTGTATTTTGCCTATAAAAAGTTTTGCTGCCATTTTTAAACGAAGTTTGAATATTCATTCGGCCCCTTTTAATAGGAAAAACCCGAACAAGTCGGGCATTTTTAAGTGTGAGGAGTGTGAGAGCAAAGGCTCTCACTACTCAATTGTAGCCATTGTATTTAATTCTGAAATCTTTCGGTAGCTTTATTTTCCCATTCCAAGCTGTTGCGCTTTTTGGTAAACCTTTCCTTCTGTTAACAAAGAAGGTGCGATAACTACCTCAACATTTTGCATTTCCTTGATATTGGTTGCGCCTAGAGTTCCCATTGAGGTTTTTATTGCTCCTAATAAATTGTGGGTTCCATCATCAAGAATTGCTGGTCCACAAAGAATACTTTTTAAACTACCGGTTGTTCCAACTTGAATCCTTGTACCTCTTGGTAGAACAGGACTTGGTGTTGCCATACCCCAATGAAAACCTTTACCTGGAGCCTCCTGAGATCTTGCGATAGGGGAACCAATCATCACTGAATCAGCACCACATGCGATGCATTTGCAAATATCCCCACCAGTGATAATTCCTCCATCAGCAATAATTGGGACATATTTCCCACTTTCTTTTTGAAAATCATCCCTTGCAGCAGCGCAATCAGAAATAGCAGTTGCTTGAGGAATTCCAACCCCTAATACTCCTCTGGAGGTGCATGCGGCTCCAGGTCCAATACCAACCATCACTGCGGCAGCCCCTGCTTTCATAAGCTTTAAAGAGACTTCATAAGTAACGCAATTACCCACAGCAACCGGTATGCCAATGTTTTCGCAAAGATCATAAAGATCAAGATTTTGACTACCCTCTTTACCCAGATGTTCTGTTGAAACTACAGTCGCCTGAAGGAAAAATAAGTCTGCACCTGAGTCTTTGACTAAATTTTTATATTTAATTGCTGCTAATGGGGTCCCGCTTACAGCAGCAATACCCCCACTATCTTTGATTTCTTGAATTCTTTTTAAAATTAATTTTTCTTTGATCGGCTTATTATAGATTTCTTGCATTAGGGGAACAAATTCCTCTTTCCCGATTGATTGGATTTTAGTTAGAACTTCTTTTGGATCTTCATATCTAGTTTGTACTCCTTCTAGATTTAAAACACCTAGGGCTCCTAATTTTGACAGGGCTACGGCCATGTTTACATCTACAACACCATCCATCGCGCTTGCGATTATGGGAATATCCCTTTCAATTCCACCGATTTCCCAATTGGTTTTTGTGATGCCAGGGTCAACTGTTCTTCTTCCCGGAACTAATGCAATTTCATCAATCCCGTAGGCTCTTCGAACAATTTTGGTGCGTCCTAGTTGAATATTCACACCTAAATTTTGTAAGTTCTCGTCAAACTACCAACTGAAGTGCCAAATTGAGCAAATGTTGGGAATAGATAATCAAGATTTTGCTTATTTTTTTAGATTAACTAGATGATAAAGGAGGGCTTTGAGGGGCATTTATGTCATGTTTTTGTAATTGTTGATTTTGTTGGAGGTGATTTACTTTCAGATATATGGTTATTCACTTTAAAAGGTTTATTAATGCTCAGATGTTCTTATAATTGGTAAAACCTTTATATATGGCTGATCCATTGGGACCTAATAGTACTGGTCCTGGGGAATCCGACGATCGGATCATTCAGACTGACTTAAGAAACGAAATGTCGCGTTCCTATTTGGAATACGCGATGAGTGTGATTGTTGGGAGAGCTTTACCTGATTCGAGAGATGGACTTAAACCAGTTCACCGAAGGATTCTCTATGCGATGTATGAACTTGGACTGACTAGCGACAGACCTTACCGGAAATGCGCACGTGTGGTTGGAGAAGTTTTAGGTAAATTCCATCCTCATGGTGATACCGCCGTTTATGACGCCTTGGTCCGAATGGCGCAAGATTTTTCCATGCAGATGCCTTTAATAGATGGGCATGGGAATTTTGGATCTGTTGATAATGATCCTCCTGCCGCAATGAGATATACAGAATCCAGATTACAATCTTTGACTACAGACAGCTTGCTTGAAGATATTGAATCTGAAACAGTTGATTTCGCCGATAACTTTGATGGATCAGTACAAGAACCAACAGTATTACCGGCAAGAATTCCACAATTGCTTTTAAATGGTTCGTCTGGAATAGCTGTAGGTATGGCAACCAACATACCTCCACATAATTTGGTCGAATTGATTGATGGATTGATGGCTTTAATTTCTAATCCTGAGTTAGAAGAAATAGATTTGATGAATATAATTAAAGGTCCAGATTTTCCGACCGGTGGTCAGATCCTTGGCAGGAGTGGAATTAAGGAAACATATCTTTCTGGGAGAGGTTCAATCACCATGCGTGGAGTGGCTGAAATAGAAACAATTGAAAATCCAGGGAGACCTGATAGGGACGCAGTGATAATTACTGAACTTCCTTATCAAACAAATAAAGCAGGATTAATTGAAAGAATCGCTGATATGGTGAACGATAAAAAACTTGAAGGTATTGCAGACATTAGAGATGAAAGTGATAGAGATGGTATGAGAATTGTTGTTGAATTAAGAAGAGATTCATATCCTCAAGTTGTTTTAAATAATTTATTTAAACTTACTCCTTTACAGACTAATTTTAGTGCAAATATGCTTGCATTAGTTAATGGTGAGCCTGTTATATTGTCACTTAGAAAGATGTTGCAAGTATTTTTAGATTTTAGAGTAGAAACTATTGAGAAAAGAACTAAATATCTCTTAAAGAAGGCGGAGAGCAGAGATCATATATTATTAGGATTATTATTAGCTTTAGATCAGCTAGATGAAATAATTAGTCTTATCAGATCAGCATCAGATTCGACTACGGCAAAAAATAAATTACAAGAACTGCATGGCTTAACAGATATTCAGTCTGATGCTATTTTGCAGATGCAGTTACGAAGACTGACCGCTTTAGAGGCAGATAAGATAAGACTTGAACATGAGGATTTAGTTAAAAAAATAATAGATTTAAAAGATATCTTGAATAAGAAAGAAAGGGTATTTGAAATAACAAAAATAGAATTAAATGAAATAAAAGAAAAATATAATACCCAAAGAAGAACAGAGATTCTTGATCTTGGCGGAGGCCTTGAGGATATTGATTTAATTGCGAATGAAAGATCAGTTGTTTTGTTGACCGAGACAGGATATTTAAAGAGGATGCCTGTTAATGAATTTGAAGCAACAAGTCGAGGTACTAGAGGTAAAGCAGGAACGCGAAGCCAAGGAGAGGAAGAGGTGAAAAAATTTATTAGTTGTAATGACCATGACAGCCTTCTCCTTTTTAGTGATAGAGGTATTTCTTATGCTCTTCCTGCTTACAGAGTTCCTCAATGTAGTAGAACTGCAAAAGGTACACCTATTGTTCAATTGCTTCCAATTCCGCGTGAAGAAGCTATCACTTCATTGCTTTCTGTGAGTTCTTTTGATGATGAAAACTATTTATTGATGCTTACTAGAGGGGGGTATATAAAAAGGACACCTCTTTCAGCTTTTAGCAAGATCAGAGCAAATGGGCTAATTGCAATAGGTTTAGAGGATGGTGATGCTTTGACTTGGGTTCGACTGGCTGAGTCTGGAGATAGTGTTTTGATTGGTTCCAAAAATGGAATGACAATCCATTTTAGATTAAATGATTCTGAATTACGCCCTTTAGGAAGATCAGCAAGAGGGGTCAAGTCAATGAATCTTAAGTCTGGAGATTCACTTGTAAGTATGGATGTTTTGTCTACTGAGTTGGCTGATCATGTTGATAAAAGTGAAGAAGATGAACTACAGAGTGAATCATCAGAATCTGAAGGCCCTTGGGTACTTGTTGCCTCTGGAAGCGGACTAGGGAAAAGAGTTCCTATGACACAATTTCGCTTGCAAAAAAGAGCCGGGATGGGGTTAAGAGCTATAAAATTCAGGAAAGATGGAGATGAACTTGTAGGTTTAAGGGTTCTGGGTAAAGGAGAAGAATTATTATTAGTTAGTGAAAGAGGAGTAATTGTTAGAACTAGCGCAGATAAAATCTCTCAACAATCCAGAGCTGCAACCGGCGTAAGAATTCAAAAGCTTGATAATGGCGATAAGTTATCGGAGGTTGTTTTAGTTCCCCCAGAGCAAATTAATGATGATGATGAGAATCAATCATCATCAACTAAGGAATCAATAAATACTGATCCAACGTCAAAAAATTGAAATTGAATAATGTCGCTGATGTATTAGTTATGGGAGCAGGACCTGCTGCTCTTTGCATCGCTGCTGAGTTGGTTCAACACGGACTTGATGTTCAGGCGATAGCTTCTAAGTCTCCTTTAGAACCTTGGCCAAACACTTATGGGATTTGGGCATCTGAACTTGAGTCTTTAAATATGCAAGAACTATTGAAATATAGATGGGAAGATACTGTTAGCTTTTTTGGAGATGGATTAGGTGGAAAAGGTAATATTTGTACAAATCATTATCTTGATTACGGCCTCTTTAATTCAATTAATTTTCAGGAGGCTCTTCTTGAGAGATGTAATGGACTTTCTTGGCAACTAGAAACTGTTGATAATATTGATTTTAGTGAAAGAGAGACCGTTGTTATTTGTACTTCCGGCAAAAAATATTTTGCTAGGCTCGTTATTGATGCAAGTGGTCATAAAACCCCTTTTATCAGGAGGCCTAAGCATGATCAAATCGCTAAGCAAGCGGCATATGGGGTGGTTGGGAAATTTAGTTCTGCTCCTGTAGAGAAAAATCGTTTTGTATTGATGGATTTTAGATCAGACCATTTAAATGCCAACGAATTAGAGGAGCCACCTTCTTTCCTTTATGCTATGGACCTTGGAGATGGTAGTTATTTTGTAGAAGAAACATCTTTGGCGTGTTCACCTCCAATTTCATTTGAATCATTAAAAGCAAGATTAAATTTACGACTATCTAATAAAGGTATTCAAATAGAAGAAATCTTCCATGAAGAACATTGTCTTTTTCCAATGAACTTGCCATTGCCTTATAGAGATCAACCCCTTTTGGCCTTTGGAGGCTCGGCCAGTATGGTTCATCCTGCTTCGGGATATCTTGTTGGATCCCTTTTAAGGAGAGCACCCTCATTAGCAAGTGAAATAGCAAAAGTAATTAAAAAAGAACCTCTTATGCCTACATCTCAGATAGCCATAAGAGGATGGAAAACCCTATGGACAAATGAATTAGTTCAAAGACATCGTCTTTATCAGTTTGGACTTCAAAGACTAATGAGCTTTGACGAAACTTTATTAAGATCTTTTTTTGATACTTTTTTTAAATTACCCAAAAAAGATTGGTTCGGATATTTAACTAATACGCTTCCTTTGCCAAGACTGTTTATTGTGATGCTCAAACTATTTTATATCGCCCCATCCAAGGTCAGGTTGGGAATGATTGGTTTACTTATAAAAAGGCGAGAAAAAACTTAGCTTTTCTTTTTCCAATCAATAAGAGAAATTAAAGGAAATAGACAATCCTCTTCTTCTATTTTTTCTAGAATCTTTTTATTGATGATTTTTTTATCTTTTATTGAATTGATTAACATCCAAAATCTTTTTAGATGCAAATTTATTCTTTCTCTTGCAAGCCCGGTAGTAGTTCCTGCTTTAAGAATGAAACTCCAGTCTGAAGACTGACATAGTAAAAGTTCTCTTCCAGCTTGATTAATAATTTTGATATTTGATTCTTCTATTAAACTATCTGAACAAATACTTACCATTGCTCTTCCAGCTTTACTCCATTCATTAACAATCCATGCATTTGATTTGTTTAACCAATAATTATGAAAACCACCTTGTCCCCAACTAGATGGAGAAGGATTGCATAATTGGATTTTGGGAGTCAATTTAAGAGACTCTTTTAAAGTAATTAATTTAATACCTTCTTTTTTTGATTTGATAAATAAATGGGATAGGAATTTCGGGCCTTCAAACCACCAATGACCAAAAAGTTCTGCATCAAAAGGAGCGATTAATAATGGCTCTATTTGCATTGATTTTTCAAGCTTTATAAGTTGTTTCTTTCTTTCCTTTAAATAATTATCTGCATCTTTTTCAACACTTTCATTTGCCGCTTCTGGGTCATATTCTTGTTTATTTTCTAAAGATGTATTTTGAGAGGTAATCTTAAATAATTTGATTCCTAAAGGCCTTTTTTCCTTTATTCCTATCTTTTTTAGGTTCTCTTTTGATAAATCCCAGCCCAAGTCTCTGTGAAATTCTCTGTAGCTTGGATTGCCAGGATAGCCGTCCTTTGCTGACCATACTGGAAGAGTTGATTCACTATCTCTACCAAAAAAAGCTACTCCCTTTCTTGTGCAAATAGGAGCATAAAGACCATATCTTGGCCTTGGATCTGCATTCAACAAGCCATGACCATCAAGGACTGCATATCTCAAGCCTGATTCAGCCATTAATTCATCCAAGCCTTCATAATAGGCACATTCAGGCAACCAAATACCCAATGGCGCGCTCATGAAAAGACGCTTATGTTCAGTTACTGCTGTTTTTAATTGAGCCCTTACAGCTTCAGGATTTTCTCTTAAAAGAGGAAGATATCCATGAGTGGCTGCACAAGTAAGAATATCAATCACCTCCAATGTTTGTAATTTTTTAAATCTTCCTATTAGGTCTCCTTGACAAATCTTCCAGCTTTCTAGTTGGCGTTTTAAGTGGTCTTTAAGATGTAGAACTGCTTTTATGCAGTCTGTTTCTAATGTATTAAGAACTTCTAATCTAATAGTTACCCATTCTTCAAATCGATTTTTTAATACTTCATCTCCCAAAAGCGAAAGCAAAGTAGGAGATAATCCTATTGTGATTTTAGGTGCTTGATCTTTTGCCCTAGAGGCATTTTCAAGTGTTTCTAAAAGTGGTAAATAACATTCCGCCAAAGCTTGAAAGAACCAGTCCTCCTCTAATGAGCCAGGTTCTTCTGCTCTCACGTAAGGTAGATGGGCATGCAGGACTATGGCGAGATTGCCTTTAGTCATTAAAACTCCCAGATTGTTGGATTTGATCCTTCGATACTTATACTCTTAAACAGCACAAGAAAAGAAAAACTTTAAGTTATAATTTAAAACTAGTAAAATTAGATACTTTAAACACAGTTTTAATTGTAATTGTTATTTGAATTTTATATTAAATTAACAGTTTTGTTGTTCTAAAACTATAAAAAAATCACCTTAATAATTAGAAATCTAATAGTATTGTAGAAATTCAATATAAATATACTACAATTAACTCAACTCATATAGATCTTAATCAGGTCTAATTATCTTTATATATTTTATGCTATGGCCAAAGATCCGGGCCGAGTTTTAATTTTTGACACCACTTTAAGGGATGGAGAGCAATCTCCTGGAGCTAGTCTTAATTTAGAAGAAAAGTTAGCTATTGCTCAACAATTAGCAAGATTAGGAGTTGATGTTATTGAGGCAGGATTCCCTTTCGCTAGCCCTGGGGATTTCGCTGCAGTTCAGAAAATAGCTGAGAATGTAGGAGGAGAAGAAGGACCTATCATTTGCGGACTATCAAGAGCCTCAAAACCTGATATCAAAGCTTGTGCCAATGCGATTGCTCCAGCCCCAAAAAAAAGGATTCATACCTTCATTGCAACCAGTGATATACATCTTGAACATAAATTAAGGAAATCCAGAAAAGAAGTACTTGATATCGTTCCAGATATGGTTGGCTATGCTAAAAGTTTTGTTGATGACGTTGAATTTTCCTGTGAAGATGCCGCAAGAAGTGATTTAGATTTTCTTTACGAAGTAATAGAATTAGCTATATCCTCGGGCGCTAATACAATAAATATTCCAGATACAGTTGGTTATATAACCCCTTCTGAATTTGGAGATTTGATATTAAATATCAACAAAAATGTTCCAAATATCAATGAAGCAGTTCTCTCGGTCCATGGTCACAACGACTTAGGACTTGCTGTCGCAAACTTCCTTGAAGCTGTAAAGAATGGAGCTAGACAACTTGAATGCACCATTAACGGAATAGGTGAGAGAGCAGGTAATGCTGCTTTAGAAGAATTAATTATGGCGCTTCATGTAAGAAGATCATATTTTAATCCGTTTTTTGGTAGGCCTCCTGAATCCCCTACTCCTTTAACAGCAGTTAGAACAGAGGAGATAACTAAGTCCTCTCGCTTGGTTTCCAATTTGACAGGGATGGTCGTACAACCGAACAAAGCAATTGTTGGAGCAAACGCTTTTGCGCATGAATCTGGAATACACCAAGATGGAGTATTGAAAAATAGGCTTACATATGAAATTATCGATGCAAAAACAGTAGGGTTGTCTGATAATAAAATTTCTTTAGGAAAATTAAGTGGTAGGAGTGCTGTTCGAGCTAGATTAGAGGACCTTGGATATGATTTGAATAGAGAAGATCTTAATGACGCTTTCGCTAGATTTAAAGATTTAGCCGATAGAAAAAGAGAGATAACAGATCGTGATCTAGAGGCCATTGTTAGTGAACAAGTTCAGCTGCCAGAAGCATTGTTCCAATTGAAATTGGTCCAAGTAAGCTGTGGAACTTCTCTAATGCCAACTGCAACAGTAACTGTTGTTGGAGAAGATGGAGAGGAGAAGACCGCCGTCTCTCTTGGAACAGGTCCTGTTGATGCAGTAGTCCGAGCCTTGGATTCCCTAACTGAAGAACCTAATGAATTGATTGAATTCTCAGTAAAGTCAGTTACAGAGGGGATAGATGCTCTGGGTGAAGTTACTATTAGAATAAGAAGAGATGGAAATCTCTTTTCTGGCCATTCTGCAGATACTGACGTTGTTGTTGCCGCTGCTCAAGCATACATAAATGCCCTTAATAGATTAGTAGCTGCTCATGGAAGGAAATCCATTCATCCACAACATGATTTGGCTAAGGTAGACAAAAAAGGGATTTGATGACCTAGTTTTCATTAACTATCTTTAAAAGATTTCCGTAAATTTTTTTAAGTTAAATTGCACTAATCTATGAATCAATGATTAATATGTGATGTGACAATTAGATATGCGCACATAAATGGCTTTAAAAAGAAATCTTTACCGACTTACTCGATTAGATGGATCACCTCATCACGTCCTTGATGCGCCATATGAAACTATTGAGGCAGCACTTAAAGCCGCAAAAATGTGGTGCACTGGACAAGGGTTGAGTTGCACTATCAAAGATAGAGGTATTGCTGTACAAGTTCTTGCTGGAAATGGTACATGGAGAACCGTTTGTTATCCAACTAATTGT
>OBPD01000034.1_pt1 | contig 15320 bp, 14 predicted proteins | sample 1494311 | NCBI WGS metagenome assembly OBPD01 (sample SAMEA3275629, study PRJEB22092) | marine metagenome | biome: Marine; feature: Surfacel waters; material: Sea Water | collected 2014-06-20T10:00:00+00 | depth 75 m | reverse complement strand
TCAACAAATTCGAAGTCATGCTTAAACATTCCAATTAAATGTTCCTCAAGTCCCATCATTAATGGATGGACCCAGTCATCAAAAATGACATTTGCACCCTCCCATCCCATTTGAGGGCTATATCGAGCAGGTACATCCTGAACATGCATTGGAGTGCTGATTACAGCGCATGGAATACCAAGTCTTTTTGCACTATGTCGCTCCATTTGTGTACCAAGGACTAGCTCTGGAGATGTTTCTTTTATCGCATCTTCTACTTCCAAGTAGTCATTGGTAATCAATGCCTCTAAACCAAGCGCCTTAGCGGCTGGACGAACTTTCCTAGCCATTTCACGGCTATAAGTTCCTAGACCAACAACTTTAAAACCAAGTTCTTCATTAGCAATTCTTGCTGCAGCGAGGGCGTGTGTTCCGTCCCCAAAAATAAAGACTCTTTTTCCTGTTAAGTAATTTGAATCCACTGAATTGGAGTACCAAGTTAATTTCGAATTATTAGTTTCATTTACTGATTGCGGGATTTCCATCTCTAAAACTTCGTGTAATTCTCGAAGAAAATCCTGGGTAGCCCCGACGCCAAGAGGAACTGTTTTTGTAAAAGGAATATTTAAATTTCTTTCAAGCCAAATACAAGTTGATTCCGCTATCTCTGGATAAAGGCAAACATTCACATCAGCATTAGGGATTCGCATTATATCTGCAGGTGATGCTCCTAAGGGCGCCACAACATTGACATCTATTCCGTATTGACCAAGTAGTTTTTGTATTTCCAACACATCATCTCGACATCTAAAACCAAGCAAAGTTGGGCCAAGTAGATTTACTCTCGGTCTTCTTTTTTCTTCCTGCCACGTATGTTTGGATTCATTCGAGTGGTCTTTGAGTAAAGTTCTTACGATTTGATAAAAGGTCTCAGATCCCCCCCAGTTTTCCTTTTTGCTATATGCAGGTAATTCGAGGCTGACAATTGGGATATCAAATCCCATACCTTTTGCGAGTGAACCAGGCTGATCTTGAATTAATTCGGCTGTACAACTTTCGCCAACCAAAAGAGCTTCTGGCTTAAATCTATCTACAGCTTCTTTTATATGTCCTTTTACAAGTTCAGCGGTATCACCTCCTAAATCTCTAGCTTGAAAAGTTGTATAAGTTACAGGTGGTCTACTTCCACGGCGTTCAATCATCGTAAAGAGAAGATCAGCGTAGGTATCTCCTTGAGGTGCATGCAAAACATAATGTAATTTTTTCATAGACGTAGCGATTCTCATCGCACCAATATGAGGAGGTCCTTCGTATGTCCAGAGAGTTAATTCCATGAAATTAGTTTGATGTAAGAGTTTTAGTAGGATTTAAAATGTCATGCCTGCGAAGTGGCCTTGAAAACAATTCTGCTAGATCTGAAGCTTGATCAATCCCGTGAATTGGACTAAAGACCATTTCAATTGACCATTTGGTTGATATACCCTCTGCTTCAAGTGGATTAGCTAGTCCCATGCCACAAACGACAAGATCTGGCGAACTATCTCTTACTCTGTCTAACTGTTTCTCTACATGTTGTCCTTCGACGATACGACAACCAGGGGGGAGCAAGTCTATTTCTGCTTTCATTAAATCTCTATTTAAGTAAGGAGTTCCTATTTCAACAATCTCCATTCCACACTCATTACTTAGAAACCTAGCAAGAGGTATTTCTAATTGAGATTCGGGCAAAAGAAACAGTTTCTTACCAGAAAGTTTTTCAACATGAGGAGCTAAAGCTTGCTTTGCTCTTGATATCAGCGGATTTAAGATTGAATCAACTATGGATTTATCGATGCCAAATGAATTCGCAGCCGCCTGAATCCACAACGTACTTCCAGTAACACCTAAAGGGAAAGGAGCTTCAATTATTTCAGCACCTTTATTTTTTAGCTCTCTTGCCGTATCAGTTAAGTAAGGCTGGGTAAGAAGAACTTTAGTCCCCTCCCCAATTGAAGGTAATTCAGTTGACTGCCTAGGTGGAAAACTTTCTACATTATTAATTCCAAGTCGATTAAAAATACTTATTAACCTGTCCTCCACAGCATTAGCAAGAGTTCCAACTAAAAGTAATTTCTTTTGATCGCTCTTAGGCATCAATGGAATCAAAGCCTTTAATGCTCCGTCTTCTCCTTGAGTGAAAGTTGTTTCAATTCCACTTCCCGAATAATTCAATACTGTTACTTGACCTTTAAGTTCAATATTGAGGTTTTCTGCAACTCTTGAAAGATCTATTTTTATTACTTCGCTTGGACATGAACCAACAAGAAAAAGAGTTTTAATTTCTGGACGTCTAGCTAAAAGATTCTTTACTACTCTGTTTAACTCATCATGAGCATCAGCTAGCCCAGCTAAATCTCTTTCTTCTAAAATAGCTGTGCCAAATCGCGGCTCAGCAAAAATCATCACACCTGCAGCACTTTGAATTAAATGAGCACAGGTTCTAGAACCCACCACAAGGAAGAATGCATCAGGCATTCTTCTATGGAGCCAAACAATAGAAGTTAGCCCGCAAAAGACTTCTTTCGGGCCAGATTCTTTAAGGAGCGTTGCACCGCTCATAGAAATTTAATACATGTATATATTCAAATTGCATCCAAAAAGGGTAAACCGTCAACAAACACTTAATCTCTTTCGCTTTTAGTTACTTTTTAGTTACCTAATGTCTGACTCCGGTAACTTTTGCTTTTCACAACAGTTAGGAGCCTTTAGTACGCACAATAGGTTTAATCACTAATTCCTTACCTGTCACGCGATTTACTGACATGAGTAAAAATACGTATCTATAGCCCATACTTTATGTATGTTCTCGTTTGAAGATATATATTTAATCTTAAATGTTTCGAATTCTCCAAACATTTCCTAAAGAGATATTTGGCTGCAAGAATATAAACAAGGACTTTTGAAAGAAAAAGATTAATGACTTCGACGATAACTCGTAAACCTGATGGGGAAGGTAGTGTACAAGTCCAGCAGGATGCTAACGCTCAAATACAAGAAGGTGCTCTTGTAATTGCTGTATACGGAAAGGGAGGAATTGGGAAATCAACTACTTCGTCAAATTTGTCAGCTGCATTTTCAAAGCTTGGGAAGAAAGTTCTGCAAATTGGTTGTGACCCTAAACATGACAGCACTTTCACCCTTACACACAAGATGGTGCCTACTGTTATCGATATTCTTGAAGAAGTAGATTTCCACAGCGAAGAACTTAGACCTGAAGACTTCATGTTTGAAGGATTCAATGGTGTTATGTGTGTTGAGAGTGGTGGCCCTCCAGCCGGGACTGGATGCGGTGGTTATGTAACAGGTCAAACAGTCAAGCTTCTAAAAGAGCATCATCTTCTTGAAGACACCGATGTTGTCATATTTGATGTTCTTGGAGACGTTGTTTGCGGAGGATTTGCCGCACCTCTGCAACACGCTAACTATTGCTTAATCGTTACTGCTAATGATTTCGATTCTATTTTTGCGATGAATCGAATAGTTGCGGCAATTAACGCTAAAGCAAAGAACTACAAAGTTCGCCTTGGCGGAGTCATTGCAAATCGTTCTGCCGAATTAGATCAAATAGAAAAATTCAATAAAGAGACAGGGCTAAAAACTATGGCTCATTTTCAAAACGTTGATGCAATACGTAGATCGAGACTCAAGAAATGCACAATTTTTGAGATGGACTCATCAGAAGAGGGGGTGCTTGAATGTCAAAATGAATATCTTTCACTAGCACAAAAAATGATCGATAAGGTCGAGCCTCTTGAAGCACAACCTCTAAAAGATCGTGAAATATTTGATCTACTTGGATTTGATTAAAGGATTATTTCAGACCGACTAATTGCATAGACAATTCCCAAACTTTTCTAGACGTCACTGGATCAGTCACACGATCAGACAATTCTTGTGAAAATTGTTGTCTGTCTTTGCGTTGTCTATTACCCCAGCTCCAATGCACACCAGAAATAGCGAATTGAGGATCTGAAACGACTTGGGCTACCCTGTCACCAGCAAGCGTTTCACTTACAAAACCTCCAGTTATTAATTTCTGAAACCATGGAAACAACCACTGAAAAAGTTTAGGAGTGTTTCTAAATAATCTGGTATTAGCGACACATCCTGGATATAGAGAACTAAAAAGAATTGGAGAAGAATTAAATCGCCTATGTAATTCTTGGGTCGTAATCATATTGCATAACTTACTGTCTTTATAGGCTTTACCTGGTTTAAAACGTTTTCCACTAGCCATTGATATGGGATCGCAAAAACCTTCCTCAAAACCAGATAGATTCCCTAGGTCAGCAGGAGCTGGTATTGGTATTTTCCCGCCAAGTTCTTTATTGTTAGCAGTTACGGTTCCTAAGATAACCACTCTAGATGATTCCACCCCCCAAGATCTTCCCTTCCAGACTGGTCTTGAAGACTTACTAAGATTTTCCAATAGCATCTGAATTAATAAAAAATGCCCAAAATGATTCGTTGCCATTGATATTTCATATCCCTGTGGAGATCTCAAAGGTTTTTTTAAACGCGGAAGATATACAGCAGCATTACAAACCAAAGCATCCAATGGCTTTTCCAAATCTTCTAGAAGACTTTTAGCCCCATTACGTACGCTATCCAAGTCGCCAAGATCAATTTGTATATGTTTAAGTTGTCTTGGACTATTGGTAGGTAATCCAACTGCGGATGCAGACGCTTCAGCTCTCACAGAACATCTATTTGCGGTAATAACTCTCCACCCCCTCTCAACCAAAGACTTTGTGGCATATAACCCAACTCCTGATGTTGTTCCAGTAATCAATACAGTTCCTGGTGCCGCTTGTACTAGAGCCATATTCCTTAATAAAAACTATCTAAATCAATTTTCAAACACAAATCTAAACCTAAGAGAAGCAAAGTTAATCATCGCCAGATAACTCTGACACTATTTGGAGTAATCCACTGATCTTGCTCCTTAAAAAAACTTTGTTCTCCACCATTAGTAAACATTTCATCAAAACGCAGTCTTAACTTGTGAAGTTTTTTTGATTCTTTTTCTAATAAATATGACAACTCTAGATTTCTATTCACACGTTGATGAGAAGCAAGTCCTAAGTTCAAGAGGCTGGTTGCAAACACAATAAATAATCCAAACTTCAAAATTAATCCCACATTGCTATATAAAAGCTCCCGCCTAACTTCTTCTTTCTGGAATTCAGAAACTTGAGTAAAAGCATCGATTTTTTTATTTACAGAAGGATTGCTTTTATTAATTTTTTTTGAACGTTTCCTTCTGAACGGCTCTTCAATTCGTTGAGGTTGTCCCAAAATTAAATTAGAAAGTCCCAATTTTTTTCATGGTAACTTAATTAATAATGGAATCAATTATTTGACTTCTTCCAATGCATTTATAAATTCAAAAAGACAATAAATATGGGGGTATATAAATAACCTAACTTTTTTATGACGAATAACTAAAAATTAAAATGAACAATCTAGAAGAAGTCCTTTATTTAAACCCTCTTGAATTAAGTGGGCCAGAGCAAATGGCAATTGATCTCTTCCTATTAGAAAAGTCATTAGCTGAAAAAAATTTTAATATGGCAGTACGTTTTTATACGTGGGATGGAGACTGGCTATCGATTGGAAAAAATCAAAAAGAACTGCCAAAAAAATGGATTGAACTTTTAAAAAATGAACAGTTAAAAATTGTAAGAAGACCTAGTGGAGGGAAAGCTGTTCTTCATAGCAGAGGACTCACTTACGCTCTTATATGGAAATATCCACCAAGGAATAAAAAAGAATCATATTTAAAGACAACTCAATGGCTAAAAGATGGTTTTAAAAAAGCTGGAGTGGATCTGTTTTATGGTAATCAGCCTGTGAATATATCTAATAGTAATTGTTTTTCGACTTCAACATTAGCTGACCTAGTTGATCAAGATAAAAACAAACATATTGGAAGTGCTCAGTACTGGAGAAATGGACACTTACTTCAGCATGGAGAGATCTTAATGGAACCGTCAAAACAGTTATGGAAAAAAGTTTTTAATGCAGATCCACCAAAGATAAAAAATGAAATTAAAGATAAAGATAAAGTTATAAATTTCCTAAAAGAGTCGTTAGGGAAAACATGGCCTAATTCACAGATATCTACATATAGATTAGAGCAAAAAGACAAAGAAATAATAAAACATTTTGCTATAAATAAATTTAAAAAAATAAATAATTATTAATCCTCTCCCAACTCACTTGAATCCATTGATTGTGAAATATTAAGTAGATTTAATCCTAGTGGATAAATATTCTCTTTTCTTGCAATTTTAATTAATTGATCTGGAAGATTTAATCCGATTTTTTTAAGTACTGCTTTACCTATATCTACTCTATCTAAAGTCCCAAGAGGAAGACCAGAAAATGATAGTACAAGTAGTCTTCCATCTTTTGTTTTTTCTATTTTTAATATTGCTTTCCATAATGATTCTTTTTCACTAATAGATGGTAATTCATTTATTGGTTGTGAGAATTCATAAAGAAATTTTTTATCCCAGTTTTGTACAGAAATATTCTTCAAGATTGTTTCATTCACATAACCGACCCATCTCCCTTCTCTACACAAAAGTATCCATGCTTCATTGGAAAAATTATCTTTATTAAATGAACTATATTTAGATAAAGCTTTCACAGGTAAATCATCCTCCAAGACCCTAAATGAACGACTACAAACCTGATTCACATATAATTCAGATAATATCTTTTGTATTTGAATAATTTGGCTCTGTGATTTAGATGAAGAAAAAACAAATAAACCAATAATAGAAAAGCAAATAGAAAGATATAAGTTACCCCTAAGCAAACTTAAAATGCCAATAAAAATAGCAAGAAAAGAAATTAATCTTGCAGAGCCAATAGCCACTTTAATCCCTGCTCTTTTACTCCCTGTAAAGTACCAAATTAAAGATTTTAATATTACGCCACCATCTAGAGGAATTATCGGAAGTAAATTAAATACACCTATTAAAAGGTTGAGGCTACCAACCTGCTTAAATAAATTAGAGAGAATAAAATTTGATACTGATAAATTATTACTTAATAAAATCATTAAAAAAGCTAATAAAAGACTAACTACAGGACCTGAAATTGCAATTTTTAAACTTCCTTTTGAAGTCGGACATTCCTTTTCAAGACTTGCCATACCTCCAAGAAAAAAAAGTGTTATGTCTCTAACTTTTAGACCCTCTCCAATTGCTACAAAAGAATGAGCCAATTCATGCAATAAAACAGATAAAAACAAAAGAGAAGATGTACAAGCACCAATCACCCATCCATTCCAAATAGATGCTTGACCATCCAAAAGCGTCTCGAACTGATCTTTAGCTGACAAAGTAAAATACAAGAAAACCAAAAACCAACTTGGATGGATCCTCAAAGGGATACCTCTGATTTTCATAACTTCCCAACTACCCAAACTTAAATTCCTCCAAGCTCACAATAAAATCTATTTCAATCAATCCTAATAAAAGTTCTGGTAATGATCAGAAAATCTTCTTCTAAAAAGTCAACAGCAATAAAAATTTGTGGCCTAACAAAGACTTCGCAAGCAAGATCGATAGCGGAATTAAAAATAAATGCTATTGGCGTTATTGGCGTTAAAAATTCACCTCGTTTTGTACCTGAAGAAGAATGCATGAAAATTTTTAATGAAGTAGAAAAAGTTTCTTCAAGTATTGAGAAAGTATTAGTAATCGCAAATGCAAAATTAGAGGAGGTCAAATGTATAAATAACAGATCAACCCCACCATCAGTAATCCAATTGCATGGGAATGAATCAGTTGATTATTGTCGTGAATTAAAGAATGAATTTCCAAGAATTAAAATATGGAAAGCCTTCAGGTTAAAAGCTATTAATGATTTAGAAAATATAAGTCAATATGAAAAGAATATTGATGCTATTCTCATAGATGCTTGGGATGAAAAATCACTTGGAGGCACTGGGAATAGAGTCCCAATAGAATTACTACTTAATAAAACTTTTAAAGCTCCTTGGATCTTAGCTGGTGGAATATCTGCTGAAATAATTCCTGAAATTTTTTCTAAACTTAGACCTGATGGTATTGATGCATCTAGTCGACTAGAGATATCTCCAGGTATTAAAGATATTAAGAAAGTTGCATCTCTTGTTCGCGAAATAAGAGAACAAAATTAAAAGGCTCCGGCAGATGGCATCAAAGTTACATCCTCGATAATTTGATTAGTTGGTTGACTAGCAAGATGTAAAAGTTCAGATGCAACTTGATCAACTGAAAGCATCGAATCTCTATCAAATTGCATCCCAACGCTTTCAGAATCCCAAAGAGATGAATTTACTGATCCAAGAGTAAGTGTGCATGCTCGTATGAAATTCTTACGTTCTTCTTCTGCTAAGCATTTGGTAAAACTTGCTAGAGCTGCTTTGGAAACACAATAGGCTCCCCATTGTGGAAAAACATTTCGAGAAGCATGACTACTAACGTTGATAACTAATCCTCCTTTTTTTCTCATTAAAGGAACCACCTCAGAGCAAACCTGAAAGATGCTGGTGAGATTCATTTGCATGATCCATTCCCATTTTTCAAGGGGCATTGATAAAAGATCTCCAGTCCAAGCAACTCCAGCATTATTAATTAGAACTGAGGGAATCAAACCATTATTCATTAATTCAACTATTCCCTTAGATATATTTTTAGGATTACTTAGATCAATAGATTTGTAGAAGACCTTAACTTTTTTGTTATCAATTTCTTCTACAAGTCTTGCTAGAGCTCCTTCAGACCTAGCTAAAAGTAGTAAATCCCATCCAGAATCAGCAAAAGCTTTAGCAGTTGCTCTCCCAATTCCTCTAGAAGCGCCCGTAATTAATACTGTTGACAAGAAAGTTAAAAGCAAACATTAAAACTTTAAACTGAAATTTCACTTTCGATAGACTGAGATTCCAAATATTTTCCCATTTTTCTAAATTTGGAATATCTATTGTTTCTCAATTCATCAGGGGATAAAGCCAACAATTCGGATAAATGCTTCTCAAGGGCATTTTTCAAAGTATCTCCAGCCTGAAGCGGGGCCCAATTATTCCCCCCAGAAGGCTCTTTTAGTACCTCGTCAACAATTCCTAACTTCATAAGATCAGGTCCAGTAATTTTTAATGCTGATGCTGCTTCCGGAGCCTTGCCAGCATCCCTCCATAGAATCGAAGCACAAGCTTCAGGGCTTGCAACTGTGTAAACACTATGTTCAAACATAAGCAACCTGTCTGCGACGCCTATCCCCAATGCGCCACCAGAGCCACCTTCCCCTATTACAGTTGCAATTATTGGAACTTTAAGCCTAAACATTTCTCGTAAATTCACTGCGATTGCCTCTCCTTGTCCTTGTTCTTCTGCTATGAGCCCTGCATAAGCTCCAGGAGTATCTATGAAAGAGATGATTGGCAGATCAAAGCGATCGGCATGGTCCATCAGCCTCAAAGCCTTTCTGTAGCCTCCAGGTTTTGCCATGCCAAAGTTTCTTGCAACATTCTCTTTTGTATCTCTACCTTTTTGTTGTCCAATTAAAAGGACGGATTTTTCACCTATTCGAGCTAACCCTCCTATTAGAGCTTGATCATCAGTTCCGTTCCTGTCTCCATGTAATTCAACCCAATCATCACAAAACATCTGTATGTAATCGAGTGTGCTAGGCCTTTGGGGGTGCCTAGCTACTTGAATCTTCTGAGCTGGAGTAAGTGCATTAAATATTTCTTCTCGCCTTCGTGCTGCAAGTGTTTCTAATTGCAAAAGTTGCTGACTTACATCAACTTCTGAATCTCTTGCTAATTCTCTGATTTGATCAATCTGATTCTCTAATTCAACAAGAGGTTTTTCAAATTCGAGGAGAAAACGTCTAGCCATAAAAAAAAGTAACCAAATGTTCAGACGGTTAATGTCTGAATATTTGATTTCAAACCAACAGCCGAAAACCCGTGCCTTTCAGAAGCCTTGCCGATGAAATCCATCTTTTCCAACGTTATATTATTTCTTCCCCAACTGAAGTTGGTATGACAATTCTCGAATTCAAGAAGCATTGCTTCAGCAAAACAAGCAAACATTTCTCTTTTAGGATTTTCCATCTCAGCCAATTCCATCATGCTCCAACCAATATCTTTGAAAAATTGAACTATTCCTCCTTTTAATACGTGTATTCCAGGTCCTGAAAACTTCTCACCCAAATTTTTAGGGTATCCACCATCAATCATTAAACAAGGTCTTTTAATTTTAGATGGGTCAATATCTAAGGTTTTAGGCATGCTTGCAACCCAAATAACAATATCTGCTTCTGGTAAAGCATCATCAAGACTAAGAATTCTTCCTCCTCCAAGTTGAGATTGAAGTTCAAGTAAAGGCTTTTGCTGTCTGGCTACTAAAAGGAGTTCAGAAACACCAGTTCGATTGGAAAGCCACCTACAAACAGCGCTGCCAATGTCACCAGTAGCGCCAACAACAGCTACTTTTGATTTACTCAAATCAATTCCTATTCGAGGTGCATTTTGCTCTAACTGCCTACATATCACCCAAGCCGTATGAGTATTACCAGTGGTAAACCTTTGCCAATCAAGAGTCGTATTTCTAACTTGTTGATTTTGGAGCAAATTAAAATTCTCAAAAATTATTGATGTAAAGCCACCTAGAGCAGTGATACTGATCCCTTTCTTTTGCGCCAACTCCATTGCATTCAAAACCTTTCTTCTTGCAGTTTTGAAGCGACTTAGCATCTCTGGGACAAAGCATGAGTCTATATATGCTCCCTCAATAGTCTTTCCGATCGCACTTACAACTTTCACATTCTCAACCAACTGAGGAGGTGCAGTACACCATACGTCCAAATCCCCTTCAGCGATATGGTCATACCCCAAGCCTAATGCCTTTCGCTTGGCATCTTCAAAACTTGTTGAATGTCCAATTAGACCAAACATTTGGCACCAAGCAAGATCAAAATTGAAACTAAATATTTATCCAAGTTTGAAGGTTAGACCACCACGGTCACAAAAAAAAGAATTCCTCAAGAACTTTAAGTTCTTGAGGAATAGCTAAATATGCAAAATATGTAATTTTTAAATCCTTAGATCACCGCTGCAAGAGCCATTCTTGCAATTTCTCTATTATCAAGACCTATTTCAAGAAGGGAATCTTGATAAGCAATCATAAATTCCTCCATTAACTCTTCTTTATCCATATGAAGGACTTCCGCGTCGTTTGAAACTTCATCGAGCATGGACTTTATAAGAGGCAAGTTTTCCTTATTAGCCCTCATAAGATCTTTCTTAACTGTCTCTAGATTGGCCTTAAGCCATTCTTGACCATAGTTCAAATGCAAGTATTCATCTTGGACAACACCCTCTGTGATTCTTTTGGCGAATGGATCAGCAACACGTATATAAACGTGATATGCGGATATTGCAAAAGATTCAATCAGGATGCATTGAATTAAGAGACAGGTAGTCGTATCTCCTACTTTGAAAGCCTCTAAAAAATTATTATGGAGTTTTGAGAAAAAGGTCTTTGCAAAAGGCATATCAGGCTTTACAGCAAGATTTCTCCCGCAAGCACAAAAACCATTCATATGCTTTTTCTCCATCTTCCCTAGCCTCACAAGCTCATCTGCATGTTCAGGAATCAACTTAGCGAGATCAAGAAAATTAGAATAAGCTTCTTGCTCCCCTTCAATTACAACTGCATTGATTCTGCTGTAAGCATCTTTGTAAGATTCTGAGGTGAAATCTGGAAGAGAGTCAGAACTTAGCTCTTCTTTTTCTACGGTTAAATTGTTGGATGCAAAAGCTTGCATAGATCTATTAGAAATTTGTCAATCTGAGTGATCTTACAGAATTTAATCCAAAACGGTAGTTCAGTTACCACATCTTAACTGCTAGAAACAGGCCTTTCTGACCTAATTGGCGGCCAATCACTCTCCAAAAGGCTTGTAAATAGGGACTTCCAATGATCTACTAGTGCATTTTCTAAAGCGGCACCCAATTCAGAATTTGAAGAACTTGCATCACCAATAACTCCAGATGAGCTCAAATCTTCTGTCAACCATGCGCACGGTGATGCTCCTTCAAGGCTCCACCCTTTTGGGGTAGTAACTATTTGTTTATCTACATTCTTTATTTCTAAGTAAGAATCATTTCGTACCAAATCTCCAGCCATGTGCAACATAAGACTTGTTTCAGCTAATGCCGCATGAAGTCCCTCCTCAACCTCTTTTTCAGGTAAAAGTTGATCTAATCCTGGGACACCACTCCAAAGGAAACAAGGCAATACAGCTATGGAAGGACATTGAATTCTCAACTGCCTTGAAACCGCCTGGAGTAGACCAATTTGCCCACCATGAGCGTTAAAAAAAACTAATCTATTAAATCCCATAGAGGCTATTTGCTGGCCAACATCAGTAACCATTGAAAGCAAAACATCAGCTGATAGGGACAAAGTTCCTGGGAAAGCTTGATGTTCAGGAGAAAAACCAATCGATTGAGATGGCATCATCCATATCGGCATATTTTCTGGCAACCTATCAAGAGTCTTGATTAAAATATTTTCAGCAAAAAAAGTATCAGTAATCAAAGGTAAATGTGGTCCATGTTGTTCACATGCACCAAAGGGCCAAACCAATGTAGATCCATTCTCTGAAGCGGCTTTAGAGGCCTCAGGCCATGTCAAATGCTCAAATCGGCGAGTTTGAAAAATGATAGAAATCTCCTAATAATTAAAAAACAACTTACCCTTGGCTGTAAGAATGTTTCACTTATTACCAAGGGTATTATGGCCGGGTCAGATCCTCAGCCTAAAAAAGCAACTCCCCCAAGGCCGGCAATAAATGCACCTCGCAAGCCATTGCAGGTTATGCATATCAGTCGAAAGCCTGAAGAAGAAATAATCAATGAAGGATCATCTGAGAAAGAATTCTCCGAGCAACCTAAGGATAGAAGATTTGATGAAAAGGTTCTAGCTCCAAAAGAAATTTCTTACTTAAAGAAAGCACCTGAACAACAAAAATCAATCGGGAAAGACTCTAGCGATGATTTCCAGTCAGCGACAATGGAAGATCTTCTGAGATCTGAGAATAATACTAACTATAAAAATAATATTGAAGCTTTCGATGATCAAAATATTTTTGAACAAAAAAGTAGAACAGTTGATGAATTTGATTTTGATGAAGACGAATTCTTAGCAGCCTTAGAAGAAAACCAACCAATCGGGACAACTGGAGAAATTGCAAAAGGTTCAGTTATTGCAGTTGAAAGTGATGGTATTTACGTAGACATAGGAGGTAAAGCTCCTGGATTCATGCCGAAAAATGAATGTGGTCTAGGTGTAATTACAAATTTAAAAGAGCGTTTCCCAAAAGGGTTAAAAGTCGAAGTTCTTGTTACTAGAGAACAAAATGCAGATGGGATGGTAACAATCAGTTGTAGGGCGTTAGAACTAAGAAAAAGCTGGGACAAAGTTCAAAATCTTGCAAAAGAAGGAAAAGTTATTCGAGTTAAAATAAATGGTTTTAACCGTGGGGGTGTTACTTGCGACTTCGAAGGTTTAAGAGGTTTTATTCCTAGATCTCAGCTTGAAGATGGAGAAAATCATCAATCTCTTGTTTCAAAAACAATTAGTACTGCTTTTTTAGAGGTAAATCCAGAGAGACGAAAACTTGTTCTCTCCGAAAAGAAAGCTGCAATTGCTTCAAGATTTTCAGAATTAGAAATTGGACAACTAATCGAGGGCGAAATCTTAACAATAAAACCTTATGGTTTTTTTGTTGATTTGAGGGGTGTAAGTGGATTGTTGCATCATTCAATGGTAACTAATGGAAGCATGAGAAGCCTTAGAGAAGTTTTTCAACCAGGTGAATCCATCAAAGCTTTGATAACTGATTTAGATCCCTCTAGAGGACGAATTGGATTAAATACAGCTCTTTTAGAGGGCCCTCCAGGAGAACTTATTACTGATAAGACAAAAGTTATGGAAGAGGCAAATGAGAGAGCGATTAAAGCGCGAAATAGCTTGAATAAAGAAAAAGTTGATCCTCAAAAGGGAAAGTAAGACATCAACTTATCCTCATAACTTTACATTGAAGAAAAAAAATTGTGATTGCTTCAAAAAGATCTGATTTAAAAAAAACAGACTGGGAAATAGACTTTTATTCCCGCCCAATAATTGATGAAAATGGAAAAAAAAGATGGGAATTATTAATTACATCTACAAATAATTTCAAAGATAAGAAAACATTTAAATGGGAAAAGATATGTCCAGCATCAAGTGTTAATTCAATTTGGTTAAAAGATGCATTTGACGAAGCCATTGATGAAGCTTATTTACAAGGTTGGGATAAACCATCAGTTATTCGATGTTGGCGATCCTCTATGAAAACAATGATAAAACGTGCAGCAGATCAAATAGGAATTGAACTTATTTCTAGCAGAAGAACATATTCATTATTGGAGTGGCTTATTGAAAGAGAAAGGAGTTTCTATCCTCAGCAAAAAGGGTATACCGGCGTTAATCTTGCTCCTCCTTCAAACCCAATTACAAACCAAGCCATCCCTTTACCAGAGGAAGTAAGAGGTGAATCATGGAGCTTTGCTTCCTTATCTCTAAATACACTTAGAGAGGCTGATGAATGGGAAATAGAGTTTTCTAATTTAATTCCCATAAAAGATTCAATTAATGAAAATATATCTATTCCAGGTATTAGGCTTTTTAGCCCAAAAAGATCCTTGGCACTTGCCGCTTGGCTAGGGGGACTTGAACCAGCAAAGCTTTTAATAGAAGGTACTCAAATAATTTTAGAGGCAGGGCAAGCTGATAGATGGCTAGTAACTGATGTCGAAGAAGAAGCTAAAAAAGTTATTGAAAATAATTTTCTAAATACAAAATTATATGCAGATGGACTTCAATTTATTTCAGTTCAAAAAAGTCCTGAAGAAAATTCTCTAGATGGGTTTTGGATGCTAAAAGATATTGAAGAGTATTAACAATTTCCTCTAAAAACAGAGTTCAAATATAGTTTTTGGATTAAACAGATAGCCATAAATAAATAAGGTTATCAACCCTTAAGGATATTGAATTTATTAATCTGATCTGTTAAGAGAAAATAATTTGATTTTTGCCATAGGACCTTCTACAAAAGGAGATAAATATGAAATCAATCTACATAGATTTCGTACATAGTCATATATAAAACTATTTAATTTTTACAGAAAGAGATAAAGCTAATTAATGAAAGTAGAGTTTCATTAATTCATAGTTATTTTCATATAGAAGTTT
>OBPD01000033.1_pt1 | contig 15836 bp, 24 predicted proteins | sample 1494311 | NCBI WGS metagenome assembly OBPD01 (sample SAMEA3275629, study PRJEB22092) | marine metagenome | biome: Marine; feature: Surfacel waters; material: Sea Water | collected 2014-06-20T10:00:00+00 | depth 75 m | reverse complement strand
CGCCCAACGTATTATTGCTTGATGAACCTACGAATGATTTAGATATACAAACACTAAGTGTGCTTGAAGATTTTCTTGATGATTTTAAAGGTTGTGTTGTAGTTGTATCGCATGATAGATATTTTCTTGATCGAACTATTGATCGAATTTTTAATTTTGAAAACGGTCACTTGCGAAGATATGAAGGAAATTACTCTCGATTCCTTGATCATAAAATATTAGAGGAGAGAAACAATGAAACAAAAAAACGAGCCAAAATAGTCAATAATTCACAAAACAAGCGTGGACAAGAAATAAAATTAGATTCTAAAAATGATTCGAGACGATTGAGTTTTAAAGAAGCTAGAGAATTAAAAGAATTAGATCTGAGATTACCTATGTTAGAAAAAAAGAAAATATATTTAGAAAAAAAGATAACTGATAGTGATGTAGACATTAGTGAAATTAGTCATCAATTAGCAGAGCTGATTGAATCTATTCAAGAGCATGAGGATAGATGGATTGAGCTAAGTGAGTTGTCTGAGTCAGCAAAGTAACCACATAATTTTCTCTTGAGGTAGACAAACAGATAGAGGCCAAATCGCCAGTGTTGACATTTATGAGTATAAATACTATAAAGGAGATAGCTTTTGCTACTTAATCGTCCGATCTGCTTACGTAGACCGCAGTTCGACTCAAGCCAAAGGACGGGGACTTGAGCGCTTCTAAGGAGCTAGGACCATGGTCAATATGTATTTCAATGGAAGATCATTTGTATATTGTAATTCAGTTTCAAAGCCTCAAATAAAACTCACTTACAGAGGATTGAATTATTCAAGATAATCTCTTGATTCTAATAATTTAATTCATCTCAATTTATCCATTTTTTTTTTTTGATAAGGTTATAGTATTTTTATACCTATCAAAGATTGCTGAATTAGCTTCAATTACTGGATTAATATTTTTATAAATTTTAAATGACTCATTTTCGTAGTTATTAATACATGATAAATAAGATTATGCTCGTCTTTAGGTCGTTAGCCTTGCAGCTTTTAACTATAATAATTTTATCTACACGGATGAATTGTGAAGTTGATCAAATGGCATAAATCATTTGTTGAACGTGCTCAAAAAGAAATGGGGATATCTAACTATGCCCTGTATTGGTTTGGCTTCCTTGAGGGTGCTTTAGTGATGTGGTTACTTATGAAAGTTATTTCTGCTTTATGGATAAAATCTGAGTTTCCCTTTTAATAAAGATGTTTTGTATAGGTGAATTATGGAATTTCTAAAAAAAATCCCTCCGAATATTTATTTAACTTTGTCTTTGATTTTCATAACAATAGCTATTGCAGTTCTTTTTTTAGGGGAATTTATTTTTGCCATCTTATCTTTGGTACTTGGACTTGTTTCATTAATTGCATGGACTTTTTTTGGATTATTTGAAGAAACTAAAAATACATAGATGCTTCAGTAATACTAGGCATGAGGATATGGCCAGTAACAAATTCTCATGATTACAGTATCCATTGGGCGCTTGTCTTCCTTTTTAATGAATTTATTCTGTGAATAGTTAAATTACTTTCAGTTGAAAATGGCTATTGATCCAGAAGTAATTTCTCCTTCAAATGATAGAGGGAGCAGAGCAGGTAGATATGTCCCGAAATGGGCAATTTATACCTCTACCTGCATAGGGGTGTTGGTTCTAGTTGGGTTGATTAAAACCCTTCTCCCTTTGATTGGAATGGCTTGTTTATTGGCTTTCATCTGGTCTCAATCAACAACTAACAGAAGATACTGAGAATTCTGTTCTCCAATAAGTAAAGTCGTTCTCCTGATAACTTTTGAGTTATCTCCCGATAATGAAATGGTGCACAGAGGGAACCGTTCTATAGAGAATGTAAATAATAAGAACTAGTAAATTCCCTCCAACAACAGCAGCTCCTGCAGCAAAATTTCCTTCTTTAGTGGTGTAATCCCACTTTGGCTCGTTATCTGTCATGGTTTATTTATTAATCACTTTATTATTGCCATTTATCCAAGGCGATCAACAAATATAACTAATAAAAGAATAAAGAAACTCCTGATTTTTTCGAAATTCAAAATACAATCCACTTTTCTTCAATGGGAAAGAGATCCATATAAAAGGGTTGAGAGTTTTCTTCTCGGCAAATCTCTTGCTATGACTACGTTGTTAAAATCAAAAATTATGCTTCCTCTTTAGAAACCACTTCGGCATCAACCACTTCTTTTGAATCAACAAATTCGTTTCTTTTCCTATCTATCCAACTATTAATTCCAAATACTAGAGGCTTTGAGCCTCGATAAATAAAAATGGCGGTAGGAAGAACACTTATTATCCCAACCATAGGATTTTTGAATATGAGTCTTCCTGCTTTTACATTAAAAAGAATAATTAATAAAGAAGGAATTAAAACACTGAGAATTGTCTTTAGAGCTTCAGTCCATCCAACACGATAAACCCACCAAATTGAGGCTATGCCAAAGAAATATAAAATAAAATAAGTCATGAAATATCACTTACCCAGTAAGTCGATTTTAATTATTCAAACAATTCTAAGAACTTCTTTTACTCTTTGAGTTGCTCGTCTCAAGGATGTAAACACTAAAAGCTATCAATAGAGTTACCAAAATCGATGCGGCAACCCAACTTAATTGACTTGAAGTCATGCCTAAGTAAGGACCATCAATAGGTTGTTCAGACCAAGTGCCAGGTAAGTGCCACACCTGAGGATTCGATAAAAAAACCATGCAATACCTTTCAGTTGCTTTATGAGCAAAGTTTATATTTAAAATGCACAAATGCTATGAATAATTACTTATCGTTACTTCTACTTAGAACTAAGAATGATGACTGATTTGATTTTTAAATAGCAACGAAGTTTTTAAATCCTTTAAAAATAATAATTACTCATGGCAAGGCTTTGAAACATAAGCCATCTTTAAGTTGAATTCATTTCGAGGTCACAATGTCTAGAGCTGTGAACTGGGTTTTACTTCAACTGGCTATGAGTTATTACGGAGACTCATTGAAAGAGTTTCAAGTTGATAATGATTAGTTATTTATAAGTTTTGAATATTCTTTAATTTCTCATAATTTTCATGAAATTACTTACTCAGTTCAGTATTCCTAATCCAAGCAAGGCTGATCTGGCTAAAAAGAATAATAGGACTTCAAAAACACTCAAAAAAGCAGCTAAACAATAAATCCTTGTAGAGCTTGAGAAGCATTGATCACGTTCTCTGAAGATAACTTTGCGTGAATCACTACCTTTTTATGGTTAGAAATACTTTTAATGTTGAATTTTGAAGAAATAATGCATACTCAATTAATAGTGGTTTTTGTCTCAGGCTTTCTTGCATTACTTGGAATTCGAATTTTAATTTCTAGCTTCGATGATGATGATAATGATGGGGATGGGATGGCTTATTCCACTAGGGATAGCTATCAATTCTCAATTTTAGAAGGTTCATGACATCTAACCACTAGCTGCGAGTTCTTCTCAAGTGACGCACACTGGTGTCACAATAAGCTATGTGTCTTGTAGACGATTGCGATCATTGCCAGTTTGTTTTTCTCTTAAGTCTTTGATTGCAATTCAGGCATTTCTGTTTTGGCATTGCTTTATCCCTTTCCAAATTTTGAAAGACGTGTAAGCCGAACTCGACCGTATCTTTGTATCCCACAACAAAGCACTTAACTTGTGTAAAAGGTTAATTAGCACATGTCATCTTCTTCTCAGGTAATTACTGAATACGGCAAGCAAAATATTTTTGCTCGTGAAACTCCTCCACAATTGGTGGAAAACTATACAAGCTATCCAAAGGAAGCTGAGAAAACCAATGGACGTTGGGCAATGATTGGAATGATCAGCCTTTTAGGTGCATACGTCACAACAGGACAAATCATCCCAGGTATCTTTTGAATTCAGAATCATCCTCCAAATCTGGTAACTACATCAATGTAGTCAATGAGTTCAGTCCAGAGTCCGCTGAGTTGTCTAACGGTCGCTGGGCAATGATTGGTATAACTTCTCTTATTGGCGCATATGCAACAACAGGACAAATTATCCCTGGCTTTTTTTAAAATCACCTTTAATATAATTCACTGTTAATTTTTTCATATGTCAATAGTGCATCTATGATAAATTTATTATTCATGACTTATTTATACGTCTATAATATGTTGTGATCTTCTATAATTATGTCTGATTTTAGTTGAACATAATCCTCTGAATGTTTTAACTATAATATGAACTGAATTATTGCATGTATTAATGCGCAGGTATTAAAGGTTCTAACTTAATGCTCTTGGAGTACCCTTTGCAATCTAGTTTTAATCTTTTTATTCTTTCTTCTTCCCAAATCCAGTAGACGGGATGAGTCTGTCTAGCCTTTCTTAATTGTTTGTTTGATCTGAGGCTAACAGGTGTGAATTCTTTTCTTTGATCAAACAAATCATCTCTAGTTGCTTGATTCAAAACAATACTTCCTTCTTTCCCTGATTCTGATCGGTGATAAGTTCCAATTGGAATTTGCAGTGCGCCCATTGCTCTATTTAAAAAAATCACATGATGCGGCTCATCCCATTTGGGGTTAATAAGAGTAAATTTTCGGCTCCCTTCAATCACTAAATTGTGATCAACTTGATGATTATGGATGTAATACTGCTCAAAATTGCCGTCATCAGGAGGAGATATGGCGTTTTTGTGATGGATGACAACATCAGCACCATTTGATCCATTTACGCCTGCATCAAAAAAAGATACTTGTGGCGTTTCACGAAAAACATGAATAGGAACAAAATGAAGAAGCATTTGTAAACCCCCTTTCCTACAAATCATTCATAATCGAAAATAGTTAATTTATAAATCCCAGTTTTCACCTAAGCAGATATCCTTACATAAATCATGAGCTTAGCTAATGTTTTGGAGACTAATCTTGCTTAGAATTAATACTTTTTAACTCCGAAAAAGAAAATACTTGTTTATTCATTATTGAACCTTCTGAGGCTTCTTGATGTATGGATCTAGAGGATAAAACCCAAGGCCCACCTTTGAATAAAGGTATGAAAGCATCTTCGTAAAAGCTTTTTCCCTTTAAATCTTTTTTTGAAATTGGATCAAGATATTGACTGGAATAACTCTTGCTTAAGTAGCCATTACCAGTATGAGTCACATCCTTAGTGAGGATGATTATTAGATTTCCATGAATATGCCTATAAACCATCGTAACAACATCGTTTTTGACCCTGTATTTGTCACCTTCGTTTTTCCCTCCAACTATAACTTCTGAGCCAATTTCATTTGTATCTCCAAAAGTAAAGGTATTTTTACCATGTGTTTGTTCAAATGATCTTCTGACTCTATGAATAGCAACTTCCCAAAGTTGTGAAGAAATGGCTTTGTGTATTTTTTCGTCATCTATTCCTTTAACAGTGGCTTTTAAATCTTGTCCTAAGCAAAAGCTTCCTTCTACTTCTCTTTCGCCATCTGTCCAAGAACATCTACCTTCGTAACCTGAAAAATCTGATTCCCACGTGTAGCGATTTTCATAGGCAGACTTAAAAAAATGCGTACAATCTGTTCCTGTCATTTCCTTGGTTAGCGTAAAACTCAGTTTATGACTTATTTTAATCAAATAAAGATTTTAATAAACTTATTAAAAATATATTTACGAAACACAATTATTTATAGTTATCTATAGCGATTGTTTTGAGCAGTAAACACAGATAAATTACTTTCCAAGAAATAATATTTAATTGCATTTTATTTAAGGGTATTAGTTTTGATAGCCAAGACCATGCAAGAAATGGCTATCACGCAAAAGTTTCACCTAAGTTGAAAAACTCTTGCTAGATATTTTTAATATATCTTCCGAAAATTGTCAGATTATATGACACGTATCACAGCAAATTATTTGACTTTATTGGCGATTAAATGATGACTCGTTATTTTCCTCAGCTGAGGATGTTCTATTTTCTGAGCTTAGTGACTCATCCTTGATATCAGTTTCTTCATCCCAACCCCAGCTTCTTTTGATTTCTTTAAGTGATCGACCACTTTCTTTTTGTTGAGGACTTAAGGGAATCCAACTCCAATCAATTAAAAGTGTGGCGGCAACGCCAAAAAGGACATGTCCGACAAGGACTCCTACAACATCAACTGTAGTGAGTGATTCTTGTCCAATCGAGGGGTCGTACAATTTCTTTTCTCATTTGATTTTTTTAATTATAAGAATTTAACAAGTGTTTCAAAGAAAAGGTATTGATTCAAGTTTCGTTTTTTATATAGATTTTTCTAATGGTTTTGATCATTTTTACTAGTATGTTCGGTTGCCCACCACCAACCACAGGAACAGCTACGTTACATTCTTTTACATAAATACCACTACATTCAAATGACACCTGAAGCAGAAAAGTTTAACGGTTGGGCAGCAATGCTTGGTTTCGTTGCAGCCTTTGGCGCATATGCAACAACAGGACAAATAATCCCTGGCATCTTCTAAATTTTTTAATTATGCAACCTTCTAACAAAACAATTCTTGAAAGAAGTATCGGAAGGCCAGCAATGATGGCTTTTGTACTTCTAACAGGTATCTATCTAACAACTGGCCAACTAATTCCAGGAGTTGTGTAATGTCTACTCAAAAGAACAATACAAGAAACATTGATCCTGAAAAGGTAACCGCAGAAAGGCTTAACGGCTATGCAGCATTATTTGGTTGTATCGCTTTAGTTGGAGCATATGCAACCACAGGTCAAATCATACCTGGTTTTGTGTAACCAATTAAAAGTGACTCATAATTGCTAAACCTTTTTAATCTAAGTTCGGCAATTATGAGTTTACTAGGTTCAATTTGATAGTGGATTCTTTGACTTTATATCTTCAATCAAGACGTTTAAAGTTTTTAAAATCAATAAAAAAGCTCTCTTATAGAGAGCTTTTTTAGTTTTATAAGGAATATCTAATATTAATGAACTCAAAAATCAAAGGAATATTCCTCTCGATTGAACAAAACTGTGAAAAGCTGGATTATGAAGATATTCAATATAAAGTGCGATTAAAAATGCCCCACTTAAGCAACCACTTGCAAGTATTGATCCAAAAATAAAAACTTGTTTTTTGCTTAAATTTGGTTTCGTATCTACAAATACAAATCTCCTTGACCTTGAGATAGTCATTTAAGTTTTTTCAACTACTTAATACCTAGCCATAGCACGTCTTGATTATTTCCTGCTTAAGGGTTTCTTTATGAAATCATGTCTTCTTTGAAAATAGCTAGACAAGAAAATTCTTGAATTTCTCCATTAGGTAAAAGTTGAGCGAATCTAGGTTCATCCATTCTTAATCCATTTTTCTCATCTTGATAACTCCATAACCATTTCTTGTCCGTGAAAGATATATCACCGACTTTAAAAGATACTGGAAGCATGAGGTTTATATCTCGCCAATGAAGAACGACAAAAGCTCCTTTATCAATATTTTCAAGATTATTGGTTATTGCAAAATCTCCATTTAAGTTATTTCTGATGACTGCAGTTAATCTATCTCCATCGCAATTGAAATCTGAAGAAGGATTAAGACTAATAAGTAAACTTAGAAAAAACGAAATAAAAGTCATTTGTTTTGAGTATAAGAAAATTTTATATTTTAAAAATGATATTTATCATTATTGATTTATCTCTGCTAAAGGAACTTATTTAATACTAGGTAAGAGTATAGATTCGTTAAACTAAAATCATAGACTAGGGCCTTCAAATCAAAAACACAAAAAATACTCATTTAAATTCTACCAAGATTAGTTGCAACTATCTTGGAGATTTGCACACTGAGGCAAAACATTCTCTTTCAGGGAGTGTCATTCATACTGATGCACCTAAAGACCATGATGGTGAAGGAAAAGATTTTGCTCCAACTGATTTATTAGCTTCTTCTTTGGGGACTTGCGTAATAACAATTATGGCTATAGAGGCAAAACGTAGAGGGTGGAAACTTGGTAATATTAAAATTGATGTTTATAAGACAATGACATCAGAGGGGCCTAGGAAAATAAAGACTCTAGTATTAGAAATTTTCATGCCATCTGATTTGGATTCTCAAAAGTATAAAATACTTCAAAATACAGCTGAGGATTGTCCTGTGAAGCTTAATCTTGAATGCTCTATTGATATTAAGTTGAAGTGGCACTAAACAAACATTTTAAAAATGAATTAAAATTTTTTATTAGTTTTATTTGTCTGGTTATTAAAAAGTTCTTTGAGTGAATTACCTTTTACATTGTTTAGCCCAAGTATTAATCCTCCAATTAGCCCAGCATTCATTAATACAGCTTTTATTTGAAAAGGATAAAAATGAAAAATAAAAGTTGTTGGAACTATAAATATAAGCAGAAGATATGCACCGAATCTTTGCTTGAATCCTGAGATGAAAAGTATTGAACCAAAAATCAAACAAGTGATAGCTGAAAATAATAAAAGAGGAGCTAACGTAGGAGATATATTTTTATTTGATATAACTTCAACAGTTCGTTCGAAATTTATTATTTTACCTGGAATTGCATAAATAAATATAGCTGAAATTAGGATTCTTCCTATTAAATTTTTTGTTTGTTCAAAGTTCATTTAATAAATACTAGGATAAAACATTAATTTCTCTTGGAAATTTTTTAATGTTTAGATTTGTTCGGGTTTTATTATTATGGAATATATATGTTGTTTTTGTGGAAATCTTTTGACTTTTTGAAAAATATGGTTTTAAATTGTATGGATTTTTAGAAGCAATAAGAAAACAACTCTATTGCTATCTTAGCTTAAAGATTATTTGATTTTTAATAATGACTAGGGATTGGGATTCGGGTCCGACATTTTATAAGAAGGGTTCTTTCCATAATAAAATAGGTATGATATTACTCTGGACCTTTATATGCTTGGCTTTAATTCAAATTTTTATATTGATGCTTAGTTGAATTATATTTACATAATCCTTTAGTATTAGATGAGTAATCGATTTATATGATATTTATCAGTAAATAGTTTACTTGATTTCAATTTATCTAAGTTTCGATTTTATTATGATTCTTCTTAAAATTACTAATGCATCAGATGTTGTTGCCTCTAAAGCAGGAAAATTATTTGAGAAAATGACCCCAGAAATGATTGATCAGAAATTAGTAGAAAGTCAGGTTATTCAGCAGATGATTGATCAACTTCAATTAGAAGGCCTAAAAGGGCAGATTTCTAGTGTTAAGGGTTTAGATCTTGCTGATGATACTTTGATAACTAATAGTAGTTTTAAAATCAGGTCTACTAAGACCTTTTGAAATGAGAAAATTAAAAGTATTTACTCAATTTACTTAAGAAGAAAACAGAAATTTCAGACAAAGATCTATTCTATATATTTTAACTAGAATTGCTTTTATTTTTAAATTTATTTTTTGATTAGACAGTGCTTAATATTGTTGAAGTTTTTCTTATAGAAACTTAATTATTTATTATTAAGAAGAGATTCGATTTAATCACCCAGTCTTATCTATTCTTTAATCATATTTAAAAGGAATTGTTTTGGGTTTCGGCGCCCCAAAAATAAGTAATGAAGAAGAGCGCTTAAGAGCTCTTGCTGAGTACAGGATTTTAGGTACTCAGCCTGAGCAATGCTACGACGACATAACGAAGATTGCTTCTTTAACTTGTGGAACTCCTATCTCTTTAATGAGCTTGGTTGATACAGATACACAATGGTTTAAATCAATGTGTGGATTTGAGACGAAAGAAACATCAAGGGACGTTTCTTTTTGTGCTCATGCAATTGCTAGTTCAGAACCATTGATTGTTGAGGATGCGCTATTAGACGAGCGATTCAAGTCAAATCCTTTGGTCGTTGAGGAACCAAAAATTCGTTTATATGCTGGTTTTCCATTGCAAACCCCAAATGATCAGCGAATAGGAACTCTCTGTGTGATTGATAGAAAGCCGGGACATTTGTCTGACCATCAGCATCAAATTATGGAGGCATTATCTAGACAGGTTGTAACCTTGTTGGAACTTCGTAAAAGATCTATTCGTCTTCTTGATGCTCTTACTCATATGCATAATACGGAAGGTATTTTAACGACATGTTCATATTGCAAAGAGGTAAGGGATTCGGATGGTGAGTGGCAGCATCTAGAAAAATACCTATCGAAAATCGCAGATATTCGTTTTAGTCATGGGATTTGCGATTTATGTATGGAGAAGCACTTCCCAGATGTATTAGAAGTCTGGAGTGATGACAAACTTAATTTAAATAGTAAGAAAAGCAAGCCTGAATGCAAAAAAAGTAATTAGTTTCCTAGAAGATAAATTTGTGTGAGTTATATCTCCTTTCTAGACTTTTGATGAATATATAAATACTTTTAAAATTTGTTTGTTAGAAAGTTTTAAATATGATTGGTTTTTTTGCAGCAATTTCAGCGGTATTATTTTGGACATTTTCATGTTCTATTTGGCGTAAAGAATCTGAGAATTTATTACCAAGGCAAATAAATATTTATAAAAATGTTCTTGCCTCAATCTTATTTTTACCAGTGGTATTAACTATAAGCTGGTTGTCTAATATGAGTTCTATCTTTGTTTTGATAATAAGTGGAATAGTCGGTATTTCTATCGGTGATACTTTATATATAAATGCTTTGAAAATAATAGGAACTAGAAAAACCCTTTCATTCGAAGCTTTGACTCCAATAATTGCAACTACTTTAGGAACATGGAGTATCGATGAGATATATCCTCAAAAAGTGTGGGTAGGATCTTTGATTGTGTCTTTCTCTTTGTTAATGATTGTACGACAAAATACATTTCAAAAAGAAGAGCCAAGAGAACGAAATATTCTCGGTATCCTCTGCGCATTTGGATCGGTCCTTTGTGCTGTTTTGGCAGCTTTATTGTCGAGGGTGATTTTAATTGGTTCTACATTAACCCCTTTGCAAACAACTGAAATCAGACTTTTATCAGCATCAATATTTTTATTTTTAATTTTTAAAAAAGATTTTTTTGATATTCTTAATAATAGAGCACTAACTAAAAAAAATCATTCAAATTTAATTTTATCAACCTTACTTGGCACTAATTTTGGAATATTATTTCAACAGATAGTTTTTAAATTTTTACCTATTGGGATTGGTTGGACTTTGCTAAGTCTTTCACCTGTCTTTGCACTTTTTATTTCAAAGAGAGAGGGAGAAGAAATAAATAAATTAACAATTTTTTATTCTTTTTTATCTTTTATTGGAGTTGCTATTACTTTAATTTAGACCTCAAAGTAATCATTTTCTTGCCAATATTCATCTGGATCATCTTCTACGTCGGGCGGATCTTCTAGTTCTCCGGGTTTCTCACCTAGTAGTATCAGTAATCCCTCTAAATATCTCATCTCTGAAGGGTCATCTGATTTATCAAGACGCTCCTTTACTTTTTTGGAAACTTGAGGATCACCTTGCTCAACAGCTTTTGTTAATAAATAAAGAGGATCATTTTTGGGGTCTATTTCATTCATTTTAATTAAAAATTATTTAGGTAAGTGAGATTCAGTCTTTCATATAATTAAGAGAAACTTCTATCTGTTGTACCTGGATAGAAAAGAGTATTTTGATTAATATTAATCGCTGAAAACTTGATAGGTTCCCAAAATAAATCTCTTGTAATTAAAAACCGAATATCTTTCTCTTTTAGAAATTTCTCATTGACAAGACCTTGTAGCTTTTTGATAGGGATTTCTCCCCATTTACTGGAATTAGTTACCCAATCATCCATTTCCCATACAGGTTCAGAATTTATGATTTGAAATCCAAAGGCTATTTTTCTATCTACTGATATCTCCGAAAGATACCAATCACCAACAACTCCGTATAGGTGACAATAAATCAAATCATCATTAGACCCTTTGGGTTCGTTTGACATCGTTTTCATCAACTTAGCAGTTGACTCTGGAACGAGATCAAGTGGATTTTGGTTTTGCTCGGGCAAAATAAAAAATTGTGTAATCCTTATGAGAGAGGATTTAGTATCTCATTATAATTTTTTTAAAAGTCCATTTTGGGTTTTAAATTTCTTATGTAATAAATTACTAATGTTTTATTTCTATTGATTAGATCCAGTCGCTTTAAGCGCTTGTAAAGCCATATTTATATGTGCACCCATCGCTCCAAAGGCCATAAGAGATTTAGGATCTTTATTATTAGTGAAAACTTTCTCTTTACTATTCATGATTAGGAGTAATTTTTGACTTGTTATGCTCCAATTTTTTATTAAATCATTAAAATCCTCTTCTTCTTTGCTTTTGTTATTTTCAGGAGAATTATTCAAGGATATATCTTTCTTGGCTTTTAATAAAAAAGCATTTAACTCCTTGTGACTAATAGAATTTTTGGAAAAATGATTTTGGTTCAACTTATTTATGGCAAATCTATCTACAAACTATCACGTGTAAAATATAAGCTAAGGGTGGATCTCCGACCAAGTCTAATCCGTTTTGAAATATCAGATCATTTTATCAATTTATACTTTTTAACAAGATTTTTGAAATGGTCCCCTCTCTCTTCGTAGTTTTTATATTGATCAAAACTTGCACAAGCTGGAGATAATAGTATGCTTCTTGAATTTGTTTCCCTTGCCATATTAATAGATGCTATTGTTGCTTCTTCTAGATTTTTTTTGACAATTATTTCTCCTATATAAGAAGACATTAATAATTCTTCCTTCAAGTTATTTGCACTCAGTCCAAATAAAACTATCCCATTGGTAGATTGCTTTATTTGTTTCACCCACGGCATAAAATCTCCTTTTTTTTGTATACCACCAGCTAGTAAAATTATTGGATGAGGAACAGATTTTAAACCAGTTATTGAAGAGTCGAAATTAGTGGCTTTGCTGTCGTTATAAAAGCTTAAATTATTTACCTTTCCTAAATACTCCAATCTATGGGGGATTGATTTAAATGATTTTATAGATTTAGCTATTGATGAATCATCAAGCCCTATTTCTCTTGCCGCAGCTATTGCAAGCAAGAGATTTTGCAAATTATGTTTACCTGGTATGTTAAGTATCGAACTATGAAATAGTTGTTTTTTGTCTTCAAATATATAACCTTTTTGATCGATCCAAAATTTCTGATATTGAGAGTAGAAGGATTGTTGATTTGTTCCAACCCATATACCTTTAGGTAATTCTTTCCTTTTACTTGATAAATATTGATCATCAGAATTATAAATTCGAATGGATGATTTCTCTAGTAAGCTACGCTTTATCTTGAAATAACTTTCTATATCATTATGTCTTTCTAAATGATCAGGTGTAAATGTTGTCCATATACCTATAGTGGGTTCTACTTTTGGTGAACCTTCAATTTGAAAACTACTTAATTCTAGTACTAGCCAGTTTAACTCTTGGTCATTATTTTTCATATTTTCTAAAGCAATTTTGGATAATGCTTTTCCAACATTTCCTCCCATATCAGTATTTAAATTATTTAATTTAAGAATATGATTAAGCATGTTAGTGACGGTAGTTTTTCCATTAGTTCCAGTTATACCAATAGACGGAATATGAGTTAATCTTTCCCAAGCTAATTCTACTTCTCCCTGAACATTGATATTCTTACCTCTTAATTCTTTTAGAGCTATATGCTCCCAATCTATCCCTGGACTTACAGTAATAGAACAAACACTTTCTATCCATGGCGTGAAATTATTAATATGAAGTGGTTCGTCAAGTAAAATAACGTTGATTCCTTCTGATTTTAATTTATTAGATATATTTAATAGATTTTTATTTGAATTATTCTCTAAAACTAAAACGTTCTTTCCTTCTGATTTAAGTAGTTTTGCTGCACTTACTCCTGAGCAGCCTAGTCCCAGTACAATATGTATTTGATTTGATTGTTTTTGTTTTGACAATTTAATTTAGGTTTTAATGTTAATAGCTTTTATCGTTTTTAGGTAGCTGTTACCTTAGAGTGAATTTGATTGCATGCTATTTAAACTACTCTCTAATATAAAATATTTTTATATTAGTATTGTTTTGATTTTTAAATAAAGATATTTTGCTCATTGATGCTTGAATATCTTCCATTTTAAGAAATCAAGTTGAAATTTTAAAAATTAATTTTATTAAGATTAAAAAAACGTTAATACCTCTAGCTTTATTCTCTAAAAGTTGTTTTGATGCAAATGTATTTGCTTCTTGTTAATGGCTGTAAAAATTGAAGGTATCAAAATTTTAAAAGAAAAAGAAATTCAAGAGCCAAGAAATGTTGAGTATGCACTAAATGGTTTTGTAGATCAGAGCGAGAGTGAAATCAAATGGATTAAACTTCATCAAATGTTTGATAAGTAAAAAGTTTAAAAATTTAGCTATTATTTTAATCAGTCAAATGTCTGGCACCATCAGTTATTGGTGAATGGGCGATACTGGAATCGAACCAGTGACCCCTACCGTGTCAAGGTAGTGCTCTACCTCTGAGCTAATCGCCCTTGCGATCCATCCTAGAATTGAAGTGTCAAGTTCCTTAATGAAGTTAGCAGGCAGTAGGACCTTATCCTCACTGCCTTAGTAATTTGATTCTCCAGCGCTCTTTTTTTGTTTTATCAATATTTAAAATTTTAAGTGAACCTTTTTTCTCTAAATGAATAAGGTCTCCAATATTTACCGATTTGCTGGGCTGTTCATTCAAAGCCCAGTTAAGTCGCAAACACCCTTCCTTGATTTGTTTGATTATCTTTGATCTTGATAGTCCAAAACCTGCGGAGGCTATCGCGTCAATCCTAGTAGATGCCTCAACTGTATTGATTACTTTCTCTGGCCTATTGAAAGGGATCTCCATCTCGTTTAAATCTAATGCGTGGATTGATATTTCAACTTCTCTTAGCTTTCCAATCTTTTGATTTATTGAATCAGCACATTTTTTTGTGCAAATAGCTTGAGCTCCTCTGTCTCTTATTAACCAAATGTCTCCAATATCATCAGCTTGCGCATGAAGTTCATATAAGAGATCTCTAAAGTCACTTTGTTTAGCTCTATCAAACAGGAAATTGCCTTTTATATAAATACCTTTGATAGGAATTTCGATAGAGGGAGAGTGCATCTCTTCTACAGATCTTAGGAAACATATTCTTTTACGTTCTGCGCTTGGGAATCCTCCCTCGAAAAGAAGACTTATGTCATTCAAATTATTAAATCTATCTTTAACTTCCTCTATTAATTGTGCTGATACAAAAGGGGACCATATTGCTGCTCTCTCGCTTAGAGCCTTTTCCGCAAAGTGAAGCAAAGTCTCTAACTCTTTATGAAAAGGACTTTTAAATAGGATCTTTTCTTTTGGAAGACGCATTAAAAGAGATAAAATTTTCTCGTTTTATTGATAAATAGTTTAGACTGTTTTGTTGTTTCCTTGACATATTTAGAGAAATATAATATTCAATCTTGGATCAAAACTATTAATATTTAGAGTCACTTTTTTGTAAATAGTATTGAAATAACTACCGTTATTTGCCTATGGTTATTATTTCTAGACTGTCTATTTCTTTTAGAATTTCCCAAGGTGGTTCTATTTCCATTGGTAATTCTAGAATTAACAGCCAATAACCCTCTTCACTTTTTTTTCGAATAACTCTCAAATCATCAAGAGTTTCTTGGTTAGTGCCTCCAGCCGAAAAAAAACTTCCCAGCGCTCCTGAAATCATTCCAACTAGGCCACCTAATAGCTTCTCTAATGGATTTGGGAACCCCATATTTGCAAACGTCTTCAGGTCGGTCATTTGAGAAAAGCTTAGGCCTGCAATAAAACCAAAGGGTATTAACCATG
>OBPD01000030.1_pt1 | contig 17018 bp, 12 predicted proteins | sample 1494311 | NCBI WGS metagenome assembly OBPD01 (sample SAMEA3275629, study PRJEB22092) | marine metagenome | biome: Marine; feature: Surfacel waters; material: Sea Water | collected 2014-06-20T10:00:00+00 | depth 75 m | reverse complement strand
TTCGTAAAGCACGTGGTAGATAAAATTTCAGAGATTAGGGGTGAAAGCTTTTCTGAAATTGCTGAAAAAACCACTCAAAACGCAAGGGAATTGTTTGCGTTGCCTTAAATATGATTATCTTCTCTAGTTTATTATCTGTTTTGAGTGTAAAATTAACTATTGTCTTGCATATGCGCGATATCTGCGCTTATTAAACCTTTAAGGTTTTACCTTTTGAGTCGGATTGTTCGTTGATTAAGTAAATTCAATTTCAAAACCCATTCTTCTAGGAGATTGTTTTTTGTTTTTTCTTACTAAAGATCATTTTTCGACCTAAAGGACAAGACATAAACACAGCCCTCTACATATAAACCCAGGTTCTCGAATGAGCAGAAGCGCGATTCAGGTAGCCAAAGCAGCTACATATCTGCCTGATCTGGTTGAGGTGCAAAGATCAAGTTTTAAGTGGTTTTTGGATAAAGGCTTAATAGAAGAATTAGACAATTTTTCTCCCATTACTGACTATACAGGTAAGCTTGAGCTACATTTTATAGGAGCAGAATATAAGCTTAAGCGTCCTAGGCACGATGTAGAAGAAGCAAAAAGAAGAGATGCAACGTTTGCTTCACAAATGTATGTCACTTGTCGTTTAGTTAATAAAGAAACCGGAGAAATTAAAGAACAAGAAGTTTTTATAGGTGAACTGCCTTTAATGACTGAACGTGGAACTTTTATTATTAATGGTGCTGAGAGAGTAATAGTCAATCAAATCGTTCGAAGTCCAGGGGTTTATTTCAAAGATGAGCAAGACAAAAATGGTAGAAGAACTTACAATGCAAGCGTTATTCCTAATCGTGGAGCATGGTTAAAGTTTGAAACTGATAAAAACGATTTGCTGCATGTTCGTGTAGATAAAACACGAAAAATAAATGCTCATGTTTTAATGAGGGCAATGGGCTTATCAGATAATGATGTCATAGATAAATTACGACATCCTGAGTTTTATAAAAAGTCAATTGATGCAGCAAATGAAGAAGGTATAAGTTCAGAAGACCAAGCATTGTTAGAGCTTTATAAAAAGTTAAGGCCAGGTGAGCCACCTTCAGTAAGTGGTGGTCAACAGTTACTCCAAACAAGATTTTTTGATCCAAAACGATATGATTTAGGAAGAGTTGGTAGATATAAAATAAATAAGAAATTACGCTTAACTATTCCTGATAATTTAAGAACACTAACCAACGAAGATGTTCTTTCTACCTTAGATTATTTAATCAATTTAGAATTAGATGTTGGTGGAGCTACTTTGGATGATATTGATCATTTAGGTAATAGAAGAGTTAGGTCAGTCGGTGAACTTCTACAAAATCAAGTTCGAGTTGGTTTAAATAGACTTGAAAGGATCATTAAAGAGAGGATGACCGTTGGTGAAACAGATTCACTTACTCCTGCGCAATTGGTAAATCCAAAACCTTTAGTAGCAGCAATAAAAGAATTTTTTGGTTCAAGTCAATTAAGTCAATTCATGGATCAAACCAATCCATTAGCTGAATTAACTCATAAAAGACGTATCTCTGCTTTGGGACCAGGAGGTTTAACTCGTGAAAGAGCTGGCTTTGCCGTTCGGGATATTCATCCATCTCACTACGGAAGACTTTGTCCGATTGAAACACCTGAAGGACCAAATGCAGGTCTGATTAATTCGTTAGCAACTCACGCACGAGTAAATGAATACGGTTTTATTGAGACACCATTTTGGAAAGTGGAAAATGGTCGATTAATTAAGGAAGGTGATCCTATTTATCTTTCTGCAGATCTAGAAGATGAATGTAGGGTTGCGCCAGGTGATGTGGCTACAAACGAAGAGGGGAAAATAATGGCAGAACTTGTTCCAGTTAGGTATCGACAAGATTTTGAAACGGTTTCTCCTGAACAAGTTGATTATGTCCAACTATCACCTGTTCAGGTTATTTCTGTAGCTGCATCATTAATTCCATTTTTGGAACACGATGATGCTAACAGGGCTTTGATGGGTTCCAACATGCAAAGACAAGCAGTTCCTCTTTTGCGTCCAGAAAGGCCTTTAGTTGGGACTGGTTTAGAGACTCAAGTTGCTAGAGACTCTGGCATGGTTCCAATTTCAAAAGTAAATGGAACAGTGACTTATGTTGACGCCAATGCAATTGTCGTTACTGATGACGAGGGAAATGATCACACGCATTACTTGCAAAAATATCAGAGATCTAATCAAGATACTTGTTTAAACCATAGGCCTATAGTTTTTAATGGTGACCCAGTAATTGTGGGGCAAGTTTTAGCTGATGGTTCGGCATGTGAAGGAGGGGAAATAGCTCTTGGTCAAAATGTATTAATTGCATACATGCCATGGGAAGGGTACAACTATGAAGATGCAATTCTTGTTAGTGAAAGGTTAGTTAAAGATGATCTATATACCTCTGTCCATATAGAAAAATATGAAATAGAAGCTCGTCAAACCAAGCTAGGTCCAGAAGAAATAACAAGAGAAATCCCAAATGTTTCAGAAGAAAACCTTGGGAATTTGGATGAAATGGGAATAATACGAATAGGGGCTTACGTTGAGAGTGGTGACATACTTGTTGGAAAAGTAACCCCTAAAGGAGAATCAGATCAGCCTCCTGAGGAAAAACTTTTAAGAGCTATTTTTGGAGAAAAAGCTAGAGATGTAAGAGATAACTCTCTCCGAGTTCCCTCAACTGAAAGAGGAAGAGTAGTTGATGTAAGGATCTATACAAGAGAGCAAGGTGATGAGTTACCACCTGGCGCAAATATGGTTGTAAGAGTCTATGTAGCGCAACGCAGGAAAATTCAAGTTGGCGATAAAATGGCAGGAAGGCATGGCAACAAAGGGATTATAAGCAGAATACTGCCAAGAGAGGATATGCCTTATCTTCCTGATGGCACACCTGTAGACATATGCCTCAATCCACTTGGGGTCCCAAGCAGAATGAATGTAGGGCAAGTCTTTGAGCTTCTTATGGGTTGGGCTGCCTCAAACTTGGATTGCAGAGTTAAAATTGTCCCATTTGATGAGATGTATGGACCAGAAATGTCTAATCAGACTGTACAAGCCTATTTAAAAGAGGCTGCAAAGCAGCCAGGTAAATCATGGGTATACAACCCTAAGGACCCTGGGAAGTTACTCCTTAAGGATGGTCGAACCGGTGAACCTTTTGATCAACCAGTTGCCGTTGGCTACGCTCACTTCCTAAAACTTGTGCACCTAGTCGATGATAAAATTCATGCTCGATCAACAGGTCCATATTCTTTAGTTACTCAACAGCCTCTAGGTGGAAAGGCTCAACAAGGAGGACAGAGACTTGGGGAAATGGAGGTATGGGCACTTGAGGCTTATGGAGCAGCATACACTTTACAAGAACTTTTAACTGTAAAGTCTGACGACATGCAAGGTCGGAATGAGGCTCTTAATTCGATTGTTAAAGGCAAGCCAATTCCAAGGCCTGGGACTCCAGAATCTTTCAAGGTTTTAATGAGAGAACTTCAGTCATTGGGATTAGATATTGGAGTTTATACAGATGATGGAAAAGAAGTTGATCTAATGCAAGATGTCAATCCTCGTAGAAGCACGCCAAGTAGACCTACCTATGAATCATTAGGTAAAGAATACGAGGAGTAATCGATTCAATCTAAACAAATTATCTAAACACACTAAACTCTCATGACTAATAGCAATCTACGTACGGAAAATCATTTTGATTATGTAAAAATAAAATTAGCATCGCCTGAAAGAGTAATGGAGTGGGGGCAAAGGACTTTGCCTAATGGTCAGGTTGTAGGGGAAGTAACTAAGCCAGAAACAATAAATTATCGAACACTCAAGCCTGAAATGGATGGGTTGTTTTGTGAAAAGATTTTTGGTCCGTCCAAGGATTGGGAATGTCATTGTGGGAAATATAAGAGGGTTAGACATCGTGGAATTGTTTGTGAGAGGTGCGGTGTTGAAGTAACAGAAAGTCGGGTTAGGAGACATAGAATGGGATTTATTAAATTAGCAGCTCCTGTATCACATGTTTGGTATCTAAAAGGTATTCCTAGCTATGTAGCTATTTTGTTAGATATGCCTCTTAGAGATGTTGAGCAAATCGTTTACTTTAATTGTTATGTGGTTTTAGATATTGGAGATAGTAAAGATTTAAAATATAAGCAGCTATTAACAGAAGATGAATGGCTTGAGATTGAAGACGAGATTTATGCTGAGGATTCAACTATTGAGAATGAACCCATCGTTGGCATAGGTGCAGAGGCCTTAAAACAATTACTTGAAGATTTAAATTTAAAAGAAGTTGCTGAGCAATTACGAGAAGATATTGCAACAAGTAAAGGTCAAAAAAGGGCTAAGCTTATAAAAAGACTAAGGGTAATAGATAACTTTATTGCTACAAGCGCAAGTCCAGAATGGATGGTTTTGGATGCGATACCTGTAATACCTCCTGATTTGAGGCCTATGGTGCAACTAGATGGAGGTAGATTCGCTACCTCAGATTTAAATGATTTATATAGAAGAGTAATCAATAGGAACAACCGTCTTGCTCGTCTTCAGGAAATACTAGCTCCGGAAATAATAGTCAGAAATGAAAAAAGGATGCTACAAGAGGCTGTAGATGCACTTATTGATAATGGTAGAAGGGGAAGAACTGTTGTTGGCGCAAATAATCGCCCCTTGAAATCATTAAGCGATATTATCGAGGGTAAGCAAGGTAGATTTAGACAGAATTTGCTTGGGAAAAGAGTTGATTATTCAGGTCGCTCGGTAATAGTAGTTGGCCCCAAGTTAAAAATGCATCAATGTGGATTGCCAAAGGAAATGGCGATAGAACTTTTTCAGCCTTTTGTAATTCATCGATTGATTCGCCAGAACATTGTCAATAACATCAAAGCTGCAAAGAAATTGATACAGAAAGCAGACGATGAAGTAATGCAGGTATTACAGGAAGTCATAGAGGGTCATCCTATCCTGCTTAACCGTGCTCCTACTTTGCACCGATTAGGCATTCAAGCTTTTGAACCTAAATTAGTTGCTGGACGAGCTATACAGCTACACCCATTGGTATGTCCAGCTTTTAATGCTGATTTTGATGGAGATCAAATGGCTGTTCATGTGCCTTTGGCAATTGAAGCGCAAACAGAAGCAAGGATGTTAATGCTAGCGAGTAACAATATTCTTTCCCCTGCAACTGGGGATCCAATAGTTACCCCATCTCAAGATATGGTTTTAGGGTCTTACTACCTTACTGCAATTCAGCCTCAAGCAAAGCAGCCGAAGTTCGGAGATTATTCAAATACCTATGCATCACTTGAGGACGTTTTACAAGCTCTTGAAGATAAAAGAATAGATTTACATGATTGGGTTTGGGTTCGATTTTCTGGTGAAATTGAGGATGACGATGAGCTTCAGAAACCGCTTAAGTCAGAGACTTTGAAAGACGGTACCCGTATTGAGGAATGGACATATCGACGTGACCGATTAGATGAAGATGGAGGTTTAATTAGCCGTTATATATTGACTACTGTTGGCCGAGTCGTAATGAACCATACAATTATTGATGCCGTAGCAGCCACCTCGTAAACCTTAGAACAAATCCACTTTTTTTTGAATAGCATTTTATCATGACTTCCTCCTCTCCTAAAACTCGTAAATCCTCTACTAAATCAAAAGCAAAAAGAGGCTCTAAATCAAAGAAAGCAGCAGAGATCAAAGCTGTTCAAAGACTTTCTAAAACTCCTCCTCCCTTTAGAAATAAAGTAGTTGATAAGAAAGTTTTGAAAAATTTAGTTGCATGGGCATTCAAGCATCATGGAACAGCTGCAACTGCTGCTATGGCAGATAACTTGAAAGATCTTGGTTTTAGATATGCAACCCAAGCAGCTGTTTCAATTTCTGTTGATGATTTAAAGGTTCCAGAGGCAAAACAGGATTTACTTGGTCAGGCCGAAGAACTAATCACCGCTACTGAGGAATGCTATAGATTAGGAGAAATTACTGAGGTTGAGAGGCATACAAAAGTTATAGATACTTGGACTGAGACTAATGAAAGATTAGTTGATGCAGTTAAGAAGAATTTCAATCAAAACGATCCATTAAATTCAGTATGGATGATGGCTAATTCAGGGGCCAGAGGAAATATGTCTCAAGTCCGTCAACTTGTTGGGATGAGAGGATTAATGGCTAATCCTCAAGGAGAGATCATTGACTTGCCAATACGAACTAATTTTAGAGAGGGTCTAACGGTAACTGAATATGTTATTTCCTCTTATGGAGCTCGTAAAGGTCTTGTTGACACTGCTTTAAGAACTGCTGACTCTGGATATTTAACTAGACGCCTGGTTGATGTCGCTCAAGACGTGATTGTTCGAGAAGAGGATTGTGGTACTACGAGATCAATTTTAATAAGTGCAGAAGATGGAAAGTTTGGTAATAGGCTTGTCGGACGCTTGACCTCCGAACAAGTCGTTAATGCAGACGAGGAAGTTTTAGCTGAAAGAGATACTCCAATTGATCCTCAGCTATCTAAGAAATTTGAACAATCAAATATGCAAGGTGTGAGGGTTAGATCTCCTCTTACATGTGAGGCGACCAGATCAGTTTGTCGTAAATGTTATGGTTGGGCGCTGGCTCATAATCAACTCGTTGATTTAGGTGAAGCTGTAGGTATCGTTGCTGCTCAATCTATTGGGGAGCCAGGTACCCAATTAACTATGAGAACTTTCCATACTGGTGGGGTGTCAACAGCAGAAACTGGTGTTGTTCGCTCTACTCTTTCAGGAAAAGTTGAATTTGGTTCAAAGGCACGAGTAAGAGGCTACAGAACACCACATGGCGTTGAAGCTCAGCAAGCTGAGGTTGATTTTAATCTAAGTATTGTTCCGACAAGTGGTGGCAAACCTCAAAAAATCGATATACCGATTGGTTCTCTACTTTTTGTAGACAATGGTCAAAACATCGATATAGATGTGACTGTCGCTCAGATTGCTAGTGGGACTGTGCAAAAAAGTGTTGAAAAGGCTACTAAAGATGTTATCTGTGATTTGGCTGGACAAGTTAGGTATGAAACAATTATCCAGCCCAGAGAGGTCACAGATAGGCAAGGTAATATCACTCTTAAAGCTCAACGACTTGGTCGACTTTGGGTACTAGCTGGAGACGTATACAATTTACCTCCTAATGCTTTGCCAGTTGTATCTGGCAATGTTTCTGTAAAGGAAGGACAAGTTTTAGCCGAAGCGAGCCAAGCAAGTGAATTTGGAGGTGAAGTAAGACTCAGAGACTCTATTGGTGACTCTAGAGAAGTTCAAATAGTCACAACTTCGATGATTTTAAATGATTTTAAATTACTTGAAGAGTCTACGCACTCAGGCGAAATATGGCATCTTGAAGCTCAAGATAATACACGTTACAGATTGAATACTATTCCTGGAAGTAAAATTGGGAATAATGAGGTAATAGCTGAGTTATCAGATGATCGCTTTAAAACTGAAACAGGAGGACTGATTAAATATGCCCCTGGGTTGACAATCAAGAAAGCTCGTTCCGCAAAGAATGGTTATGAAGTAAGTAAAGGTGGGACTTTGTTATGGATCCCTCAAGAGACTCATGAAATCAATAAGGATATTTCATTGTTAATGATTAAAGATCGCCAATGGATAGAGGCAGGGACAGAAGTTGTTAAAGATATATTTAGTCAAACTGCCGGAATAGTTACCGTTACTCAAAAAAATGATATTCTTAGAGAAATAATAGTGAGAAGCGGTACTTTTAAACTTTGTAAAGAAAGCAAAGCACTTGATAGATTTGAAGGAGACGGGCAAATAGTGAATCCCGGAGAAACTATCGCAAAAGGGATTAAGACTGATTCAATGGTAATGGTTCAATCAGTTGAGACACCAGAAGGTAAGGGTCTTTTATTAAGATCTGTAGAAGAATTCACTATTCCTGATCAGGCACAATTACCTGAATTAAAACATGTTAAACAACCCAAAGGCCCATCATTAGGAATAAAAGCCTCTCAAAGACTTGCTTATAAGGATGGAGAGCTTATTAAATCTGTTGAAGGTGTTGAGTTGCTTAAAACCCAATTGATGCTTGAGACATTTGACACTACGCCACAGATGACAGTAGACGTAGAAGTGATACAAGACTTGAATTCAAAGGGTGATAGATTGAAATTAGTAATTCTTGAAAGTATTTTAGTCAGAAGAGATACTACATCTGATTCTAGCCATGGCTCAACACATACTGAATTACAGATAGAAAATGCTCAAGTTGTTTCAGCCGGAGACGTTGTTGCTACAACGCAGATCTTGTGTAAGCAGGAAGGTGTTGTTCAACTCCCTGATGCAGTCGACGGTGATCCAGTCCGTCGACTTATCGTTGAAAGGGATGAAGATACAATAACAATTGATTCCAAAGGAACTACTCTTTTGAAAGTAGGACAGAGAGTAGTAGATGGGGACTTCGTTTCAAAAGACCAATCAATTGATGCTTGTGGTGAAATAGAAAATATAGATGGAAAGAAAGTTAAGTTGCGTCTTGGTAGACCTTATATGGTCTCACCAGATTCAGTCCTTCATGTTCGTGATGGTGATCTGGTCCAAAGAGGAGATGGTTTAGCTTTGTTGGTTTTTGAAAGACAAAAAACAGGTGATATTGTTCAAGGTTTACCAAGAATTGAAGAATTACTCGAAGCTCGAAGGCCTAGGGATTCAGCTATTTTATGCAAAAAATCCGGAACAGTAGATATTAAAGAAGGAGATGACGACGACTCCTTAGTTGTATCTATTATTGAGGACAATGATGTGATCTCTGAGTATCCGATTTTGTTAGGTCGTAACGTAATGGTTAGAAATAGCCAACAAGTCATAGCTGGTGAATTCTTGACTGATGGCCCAGTAAACCCACATGAGCTTTTGGAATGTTTCTTTACAGACTTGCGTGATAAAAAACCTCTGATGGATGCAGCTCAGGAGGCTATAGCTAAGCTTCAGCATAGGATGGTAAGTGAAGTCCAAAATGTTTATAAATCTCAGGGGGTAGCCATAGATGATAAACACATAGAAGTTATAGTTCGGCAGATGACTAGTAAAGTGCGAATAGAAGATGCAGGAGATACCACATTTTTACCAGGAGAGTTGATAGAACTAAGGCAAGTTGAAGATACAAATCAGGCAATATCGATAACTGGAGGTGCTCCCTCGGAATTCACTCCTGTATTACTTGGTATCACAAAAGCATCACTTAATACCGATAGTTTCATCTCAGCGGCTTCATTCCAAGAAACAACCCGAGTTCTTACCGAAGCGGCTATAGAGGGTAAGTCTGATTGGCTTCGTGGACTTAAAGAAAATGTCATTATTGGTCGTCTGATACCTGCCGGTACAGGTTTTAGTGGCTTTGTTGAAGAGTTAAATGCTGAAGCAGGTCCTCATCCAGATATTCTTGCAGAGGACCCAGCTGGTTATCGAAGGATACAAAACCTTAGACCTGACTATACTGTTGATATGCCTTCTTCCCCAGTTGCTAAGAACACCGCTGTTTTGGATGATCCCAGCGAAGAGGACTTAGAGGCAACTAGAAGTAGACACGGAATCGACCCTACAACTAGTAATTTTGCAGCATTTGCCCGCCCAACAGGCGATGATGAATTATCTGCTGAAGACCAAATGCCAGATCCAGCTGCGTTGGAGGGCTTGCAAGAAGAAGGCTTGCTTTCAGATGAATAAATGAATTTTTCTACATTACTCTTTTAAACTTTCTAATATTTAGTTCTTCCAATTAAAAGTCCATCGATGATTGATCCACCTCTAGTTCCCAAGCGTAAATTACCTCGCTATGGCTTTCATACACATACTGAAAGAGTTAATGGCAGATGGGCAATGATTGGTTTTATTGCGTTAGTTCTTTTGGAATTTAAATTGGGACATGGCTTAATGAATTGGTGACAAAACTTCCTAAACTATCAAGTAATTCATCCTTGCTTGGCTTAAGTTCGGAAGATCTTGAAGAATTTGCTCGTCAGGAAGGTGAAAAGTCTTTTCGTGGTAGGCAAATTCATGAATGGATTTATCAAAGAGGGGCAAAAAGCTTAGATTCAATAAGTGTTCTTCCAAAAAAATGGCGAGATTCATTAGTAAGTAAAGGAATTCAGATTGGAAGGCTGGACGAAATTAATAGAGTTGTAGCCGAAGATGAGACATTGAAATTATTAATGGGGACTTTTGATGGTGAGATTGTAGAAACAGTAGGAATACCAACAGATAAAAGACTTACTGTTTGTGTTTCAAGTCAAATTGGCTGCCCCATGGGTTGCAAATTTTGTGCGACTGGGAAGGGGGGGCTTAATAGATCTCTTGATGTGAATGAGATAGTTGATCAAGTTATTAGTGTTAGAGAAACAATGAATAGGAGGCCTACTCATGTCGTGTTTATGGGTATGGGCGAGCCACTCCTAAATATTCGGAATGTTCTTGACTCTATTGAATGTCTCACAAGTGATATTGGTATTGGTCAAAGGAAGATAACTGTTAGTACTGTTGGGATACCGAATACTCTTTCAGATTTAGCAAAATTAGCTCAAGACCGTTTAGGAAGAGTTAAATTCACACTTGCAGTCAGTCTTCATGCACCTAATCAGACGTTGCGTGAATTGATAATCCCCTCGGCGAGTTCATATCCAATTAATTCATTACTGAAAGACTGTAAAAAATATATAGAACTCACTGGTAGACGAGTAAGCTTTGAGTATATACTTCTTGGCGGTTTGAATGACAAAGATATTCATGCAGAGCAGTTAGCTAATCTGATGAGAGGCTTTCAGAGCCATGTTAATTTGATAGCTTATAATCCAATCGCTGAAGAGAACTTTAAGCGACCAAGCCAATCTAGAGTTAATGCCTTTAGAGAGCTATTAGAAAATAGGGGAGTTGCTGTAAGTGTTCGTGCAAGTAGAGGTAGAGATAAAGATGCGGCATGTGGACAATTAAGAAGGCAAACAATCGATAAAATAAAAATCAACTAAGCAGGAAACATATATGTCTTGTGGACTCTTATGACATTAATTGATTGGTTTATTTTATTTGTTTATTTGATCTTTTCCTTGGTATTAGGAATTTATATATCTCTAAAAAATCATAATGAAGCAGACTATTTTGTTGCTGGTCGTCGTCTTAATGGATTGCTTGCAGGTATGTCTATGGCTGCAACAACGTTTTCGATTGACACACCTCTTTATGTGGCCGGAGTTATTGGGACTCGAGGCTTGGCAGGAAACTGGGAGTGGTGGAGTTTTGGCCTTGCTCATGTTGCTATGACGGTTATATTCGCTCCACTGTGGAGGCGTAGTGGAGTATTGACTGACGCAGCCTTTACTGAATTACGTTATGGGGGGCAAGCAGCAGCTTACTTAAGAGGTATAAAAGCTTTTTTACTCTCAGTTCCAATCAATTGTATTGGGATTGGTTATGCTTTCTTAGCAATGCGTAAAGTGGCTGAATCATTAGGTGTGGTAGATGGACATATTGTATTCGGACCCTTTACTGACACGATACTTTTAATGATTTTAGTTGCTTTGTTTTTGCTTGTTTACACTGTACTAGGCGGGCTTTGGGCAGTAGTCGTTAATGATTTTGTACAACTTGTATTAGCTCTTTTAGGCGCATTTGCTGTTTGCTTTGTGGCACTTGATGCTTCAGGTGGTATGACGAATTTGTTAACAAAGTTAGAGGCATTAGATCGACCTGAGCTGCTTTCTTTATTTCCATGGACATTCAACAAAAATGGTTTCAATTGGTTGGATAGCTCAGGAATAAGTATTACTACTTTCTTCGCTTTTATTTCTTTGCAGTGGTGGAGTTTCAGACGTAGTGATGGTGGTGGGGAATTTATTCAACGTTTATTGGCTACAAAAGATGAAAAACAAGCAACTTTGGCAGGAATAGTTTTTTTAATTGTTAATTATCTTATTCGCAGTTGGCTTTGGATTTTAGTTGGCTTAGCTGGTTTAGTCCTCTTGCCTCAACAAACTGACTGGGAATTAAGTTATCCAAACCTTGCTGTTACATACTTACCACCCGTTGGACTTGGATTAGTCGTGGTTTCATTGGTCGCTGCATTTATGAGCACCGTAAGTACCTCAATCAATTGGGGGGCAAGTTATCTTGCACATGATCTTTATAAAAGATTTGTGAGGCCATTTGCTGGGCCTAGAGAAATGATTTTTATGGGCCAGCTAGCAAGTATTTTGTTGCTTCTAATTGGAGTCCTCACGGCTTTATTTAGTAACAGTATTGGTTCAATGTTTAGACTTGTTATTGCGATAGGTACAGGCCCAGGTGCTGTGCTTGTCCTTCGGTGGTTTTGGTGGCGAGTTAATGCTCTAGCGGAACTTTCGGCAATGCTGAGTGGTTTTTTTATAGGCTTAATTACTTCAGTTTCGCCTTATTTCATAATTGAAGATTTTGGAAAAAGACTCTTATTTACTACTTCATTTTCAGCCTTGATTTGGTTGCTTACTTTGTTTTTTACTAAGCCAGAGTCTGACGAGACACTCAATAACTTTGTAATGCAGGTAAAGCCTCCAGGCCCTGGCTGGAGCAAAATACGGAAGAAATTGAATATTGATCCAGTTGATTCTTTTTCAGTGCTTGGATGTCGCTTCATTTTAGGCTCAGGTATTCTCTATGGAGGCTTACTCAGTATTGGAGCTTTCTTATTACATCAAGAAAGGAGCGCTTGGATTGCACTCTCCATTGCGGTCAGTTCTGTGTTTTTAATGAAGAAAACAAGACTAATAACTCAATAAGTTGACGCTAAATAGCCAAATGGTCAAAATTTAGAGCAGAATGAAATTCTAATTCACTTGCAACCTTGGGTTTCTTACGGACAACTCTTTTTCCTATCTTGATTGTTGCTCTTTTTGGTATCGCTTTGTTTGCAGTCAGCGCTCGTATATGGCTGCCTGGGGATATGCTTGCACCAGCACCAATTAATTAAGCTTGCTCTTCTTCAGTCAGAGCTATGAGTGATGTAAATCAAAATTTAAGTAAAGAAGGGTTGGCAAATTTGGCCATAGACCCTGATCTCTTGGCTCGAGAACTAGCTGCTCAGTTAGCTGGGGATCCTTTAGATGAAATTGAACTAGATAAAACTGATGAAGATCTAGTGAATTCATCAAAAGAGTGTGATATTGCATTGAAATGGCTTCAATCTGGAAATGAAGAAAGACTTCAAGGCCTAAGAGTTTTTTGTGAACACAGGGATTCTAGAGCTCTTCCATTTTTACTCCCTTTACTTGACGAACCCTCTCCAGTTGTGAGGATGAGCGCTGTTTATGCTTTAGGTAGAAATCCTTGTCCCCAAGCTATTGACCTTCTATTGCATTTATTGAGATTCGATAGTAATGCTTATGTGCGAAAAGCTACTGCTTGGAGTCTTGGAAATTACTCAAATGCCCCTGTTCTAGAACCTCTGATTAATGCTTTAAAACAAGATGTTGCTGCTGTTCGACTTTGGGCATCCAGTTCTTTAGCAGAGGTTGGCCTCAATTCATCAGAAAGCTCTTTACCAGCAGCAAATCAATTACTTGAAAGTTTACAAATTGATGGTGAACCAATAGTTAGGAGTAACTGTATTTGGTCTCTTGGTCGCCTTTACATTCATTTGAGTGAGGAAATCAAAATTCACATAGTAGAGGCTTTTATTTCTGTTTTATTGAATGATCGTGAGCCTTCTGTCAGGTATGAAGCAAGGACAGCTTTGGAGCAATTGGACAATCAAGAGGTACAAAAAAAATTAAAATCATTAATTGATGATGGTCAATTGGTTTAATTTTTGGTACAAAAACAATTCGTTGTAATTAATAATTCGCGTTTCTAGTGTTTTTTTCTATATCATGCGTGACTTAGGGCCTCATTCTTTCATGCCACAACGAACATTGCGTTTCAAAATTCGACAAGATGGACGGGTTGAAGAAACCGTTGAGGGTCTTGTTGGGGAAGCATGTATCGATTTAACTGAGAAGCTTGAGGATGCTTTAGGCACCGTTGAGAGAAGAGAACCAACCTCCGATACCTTTCTTCGTGAAAAGGTTCAAAAACAGACTATTTCTGCAGAAATTCACTGATGTCACATTTCAGCACAGTAAAAACCCAACTTCGTAAAAAAGAGTTTCTAAAACAAGCTCTTATTGACTTAGGTTATGTACCTAACGAAGGTGAAAATTTGGTTAGAGGTTACAGAGGTCAAACAGTTAAGGCTCAAATGACTGTTGAGATGAGTAAGGGAGCAGATATTGGATTTCGTTGGAATGAAGGGTCAAAATCATATGAACTAGTAACTGATCTTGACCTCTGGAAACAATCAATACCAATAGAAAGATTCTTAGCTCAAGTCACTCAGCGTTATGCTCTTAATACTGTTCTTAATTCAACAGCTAGAGAGGGATTTCAAGTATCTGAGCAAAAACAAAATATAGATGGATCAATAGAACTAGTTGTTACTCGCTGGGATTCTTAGGACTTTTTTGAAAATTGACTTTTGATCCTAGAGCTGCTTTTGAAACTAGGTCTATTGAATATCAGCCATCAAATGGTATTTATGATCCAAATCTTGCATTCGAAGCAGCTAATAATGAAGATTTCGAGCTTAGTGGTAGAGATCCAGTTCTAGGAGGGAGGCTAAGGGAAAAAGCTGTTTGGGTTGATGAGAGGAAATGTATTGGCTGTACATACTGCAGCTCGGTTGCTACGAATACTTTTGCAATGGAGCCAGAAGAAGGCAGAGCAAGAGCTTTTAGGCAAGATGGAGATAGTGATGAATTAATACAAGAAGCCATAGATACCTGCCCAGTTGATTGCATAGATTGGGTTTCTTTTGAAGATTTAATTAAATTGAAGGAAGTTATAAAAAATCATAATTTTAGGAATTTAGGGTTACCACCTGTTACTTGATTTTTATAAATATAAGTGCCAAAAAATAAAGATAGTAAAAACAATTCAATTCCTAGAAGAAGATTTGGGCGAACTGAGATTCAGATACCAGTCTTATCTCTGGGAGGGATGCGCTTTCAACAAAGCTGGAAGGATTTAGATCCTAAAGAGATCAATAATCAACAGCAAGACATCTTGCAAAAAATAATTAACCATGCTGCTAAAAATGGTATGCATCATATAGAAACTGCTCGTCATTATGGAACATCAGAACGCCAGATAGGCTGGGCCTTCGATCAAATCGATGACCCAAAAAGAATATTACAAACGAAAGTCCCACCAAATAATGATCCTTCGATATTCGAGCAAGAACTTGAGTTGAGCATGAGTAGATTAGGTTCCAAAAAAATTGATTTATTAGCTATTCATGGTATCAACCTTCCTGAACACTTAGATATGACTATTCGTCCTAATGGATGTCTACAGATTGTTCGTCGTTGGCAAAAAGATGGTCTTATTGGTCATGTTGGCTTCTCAACTCATGCAAACGTTGACCTGATAATTAAAACAATTGAAACAGGGCTTTTTGATTATGTTAATTTGCATTGGTATTTTATTCGTCAGGAAAACGAAAGAGCTTTGCAAGCAGCGGATGCTAATGATATGGGGGTTTTTATTATAAGTCCTACTGATAAGGGAGGTCATTTACATACACCGTCATTGAAACTTTTAGATTTATGTAGTCCTTTGCATCCAATAGAATTTAATGATCTATTTTGTTTGAGGGATAAAAGAGTTCATACATTAAGTGTTGGAGCCTCAATTCCTGAAGATCTGGATATTCATTTAAGTGCGATTTCTAAAATGGACACTATGCATGGGGAAATTAATGCCATAGAAAAGCGACTTATAAATGCCTCGTATAAGTCGCTTGGAGCGTCATGGTTGACTACTTGGAATATAGGCTTACCTCGTTGGGATCAAACTCCAGGAGAGATTAATATACCTACTTTGTTATGGCTAAATAATTTATTAGAGGCTTGGGATATGGAAAGCTTTGTTAAAGATCGTTATGGTCTTTTAGGGAGAGGAGGACATTGGTTCCCAGGGGCAAACGCAGATTGCTTGGATTGTGAAGTGAGTGAGGATGACTTGAAAAAAGTTTTGATTAATAGCCCGTGGAGCTCTGAAATACCTTTTGTCCTCAGGAAATTGAAAGATAGATTAGGGGGAGAAAGAAGAGACAGATTATGGGGGATTTAGTAACCTAAAGGCTGTTTTTTGGGTTTGCCAATTGATCTTGGATATTGATGGGGACATTTATTAATAGAACTAATCCTAATAATATTTCTAATACCGCGATTGTTAGGGAGTATGAATTCATGTGTTCTTTGGATCTCTGCATTCAGTTCAGCTAAAGCTTTTTTTAGTATTTGTTGCTCTGTTTCACTCCAGCCTCCTTTGAATATGAGCGCCTGACCTGTTGAATTTAAAAAAGGCACGAGATATTCTGCTACTACATTTGCAGAAGCAACTGCTCTTGCAATCGCATAGTCAAAATTACTTCGAAAGATTGGATCCCTTCCTGCTTTCTCAGCACGTTCGGTTACGACTTTTATGCGAGAATCCAATCCAATCTCTTTAGAAACTTCTTTTAGAAAAGTCGTTTTTTTACTTGAAGAATCTAAAAGAGTAATATCTGAATTTGGCATGGCTATAGCTATGGCTATGCCAGGAAATCCACAGCCAGAACCAATATCTATATATTTATGAGAAACTTCTGGGTATTGAAGTTCTTCATGGAGTGGCAACAAGCTATCGCAGACTTGTGCAGTCCAGAAATCATCCCCATCAACTAAACGAGTAAGGTTGGTCTTCTTATTCCATTCTTTAAGTAACTCTTGCAAATGGATGAATTGAGCTAATTGTTTTTCACTTGGCACCCATTTAAGCTCATTCCATATCATGAGATGATTTGATCGTCTGTTTTTTTTATCAGTAGACATTTTTAATTGTTTTTGAAATAGTCAGTCCTGAGATATTTAGATAAAATCTATACATTA
>OBPD01000029.1_pt1 | contig 17076 bp, 17 predicted proteins | sample 1494311 | NCBI WGS metagenome assembly OBPD01 (sample SAMEA3275629, study PRJEB22092) | marine metagenome | biome: Marine; feature: Surfacel waters; material: Sea Water | collected 2014-06-20T10:00:00+00 | depth 75 m | reverse complement strand
TTGAATTTATAGATATTTGAATTTCTTTAGTTGTTGATATTAAATCTTCTCTTTTACGTGTTTTAGGACGTTGAATTAATTCACCAACTCTTAAATGAATAGATACAAATCGGGGAAGAAGGGATCCTTTTGGAAAAGCTCTGTGACTATTAACTATTGCCACAGGAAGAATAGGAGAACCTGTCCTCGCAGCCAATAGAGCAGCGCCTGCTTTAGGATCATTAACTCTTCCATTTTCTTGTCTGGTTCCATCCAAAAATACACCTGTAGCCCAACCTTCAACTAATCGATTAGAAGCATTTCTTAGTGCTTCTCTATCTCCAGCACCCCTCTTAACTGGATAGGCACCACAAGCAGAAATTATGAATGACAAAATAGGCACATTGAAAAGTTCAGATTTTGCCATAAAGGCTACTGGTCTGCCCAAAGCATGGCCCAAAATCGGAGGGTCCAGGTGAGAACCGTGATTAGATACAATGACAACCCCACCTGTATTAGGTAAATTCGAAATCCCTTTCGTTTGACCTCTAAACAAAAAACGAAAAATCGGAAAAACAAAGAGATAACTTACGCAAGCATAAACAAAACTTTGTCGAGGCATATTTTTATTGATTTGTTCAACTCCTTCAACAATTCTAAATTGTTCCAAAATCAATAACCCAAATCACTGGCATTTGATATTTGACTAGTCATTGTCCCTTTCATTGATCGTTTAGCAAGACCGCTAAGCACGTTCCCAGGTCCAATCTCAACCATTGTTGTTATCCCTTTATTTTGCATCACCTGCATAGTCTCTCTCCATCTAACTCCTGTGGTCATTTGTTTTTTTAGGCGATCTTTCAATATGTCACCATTTACAGTTGGAGTTGGATCAACATTGCTAAGCACAGGAACTTGCGAATCTTGAAAAGTTACTTGATCAAGTTCTTCGTTAAAGCTTTTAGAAGCTTCAGTCATAAATATTGAGTGAAAAGCACCAGAAACTTGTAAAGGAATAGCTCTTTTCATTTTAAATTATCAGCCACTTTCCTCACTGCTTCAGGTGAACCAGATAAAACAACTTGAGATTCACTATTGTCATTGGCTATGGATGCACCCTCAGTTTCTCTGATCAAATCATCTAATTCATCTCGATCAAATCCCATTACTGCAATCATTGCTCCTCCTCCTGCCGCTGCCATCAATTCAGATCTTTTTTTTAAAAGTATTAACGCTGTCTTCGCATCTAAAACATCTGCTGAGTAAAGACCAACTATTTCTCCGAGACTATGGCCTGCAATCATGTGGGTTTCTCTTCCTTGTCTTTTTAAATCATCAACCAATAGTGACTCAACAACAAAAAGTGCAGGTTGAGTGTTTCTAGTATCGTTTAAGTCATATATTTCTTCATTTGGAGCCACTTCACCAGAACAGATTTTCCAAAGATCTCTTCCAAGAATTTGAGAGGCTAATTCAAATCTTTCTCTAGAACCAGGCAAGTCTTGCAAAGAATTTGCCATACCTAATTTTTGAGAGCCTTGTCCAGGAAAGACCCAGGCAATAGTCATAATTTTCTAGATTAATTGTAAAACAGCTTAATAGGGACCATGCCAATAAAACAAAGCTGCTCCCCAACTCAAGCCAGCACCAAAACCACTACAAGCTATTAAATCGCCTGATTTGATTCTCTTATCTCTAACTGCCTCATCAAGCATGAGTGGGATCGTTGCTGCAGATGTATTTCCATAATATTTCAAATTTGAAAGCACTTTTTCTGATGGTATTGAAAATCTCGAAGCCACAGCATCAAGAATTCTTTGATTAGCTTGGTGCAACAGAAGCCAATCGATACTCTCTGACTTGATTTGACATTTTTCTAAGATTTCCCCAAGAATTATTGGAACTTCTTTAACTGCAAATTTATAAACTTCCTTTCCCTCCATTTTGATTGGTAAATATTCCCCTTTTTGATGGTTAGCTCCTTGCACTAAATCTAAAAAAACATTTGATTGAGAGAGATTTAAGCAACCTCCTTTGCTTCCATCAGACTTCAAATCATATCCAATCAAACCACTTTCATCACCAGAACTCTCAAGAGCTACTGCTCCTGCTCCATCTCCAAACAAAACGCAGGTCTTTCTATCATCCCAATCCACCCATTTTGATAATTGGTCTGCTCCAATCACTAAAGCTCTTTTCATAGATCCAGAAGCTAAATATTGTGAGGCAGTTACCAAAGCAAATAAAAAGCCACTACAAGCTGCAGTTAAATCAAAAGCGACTGCATTTGAAGCTCCCAAATTTGATTGAATTTTAGGCGCCGAGCCAAATAAATCTTCTGGAGTAGATGTTGCAAGAATTATCAAATCGATAGTTTTCACATCCCAATCAGCCATTTTGACAGCATTCATTGCTGCATCAGTAGCCAAATCAATCAGAGACTCATTTTCTCCAATAACCCTTCTTTGACCAATACCTGTTCTGGTTTGAATCCATTCATCATTAGTATCCACTCTCTGACCAAGTTGATCATTCTTGATTATCTTTTGTGGAGTAGCACTTCCGCTCCCAACAAAGGATATTCCTAAGTCCAATTGAGAATTACTAATCAAATCTAAAAAAAGCCCTCATTTCATAAGTCAATCACATGGTAGGACAGACAGTTCCAATCAGACCTTTAAGACATCTGGTTGGTTCAAATCTGCTAAATCATCCATTACTCCATGGCTTGCAGCTGAATGAACAACTCTTAAAGCACTTAAAACTGATAAAGCTTTACTTCCTCCGTGACCAACGACACAAATTCCATTAATTCCAAGAAGTAAAGCTCCACCATGTTCTGCATGATCTAGACGTTTCTTTATTCGTTTTAAATTATTTCTCAAAAAAGCAGAACCAACTTTGCCTCTTCTTCCTCTTGGCAACTCAGCTCTTAAAACTCCCAAAAGAACACTTCCTACTGACTCTAAAAATTTCAACAACACGTTTCCTGTAAATCCATCACAAACAACAACATCAAAATCACCCGATAAAACATCTCTTCCTTCACAATTTCCAGAAAAACAAAAACGTTCTTCCTCATTTAAAAGTTTGTAAGTTGCTTGGGAAAGCTCATTACCCTTACAGGATTCTTCGCCAATATTTAATAATCCTATTCTTGGCTTATCAACCTGCAAAACATCTCGAGAATAGATATTTCCTAGAAGAGCAAATTGATGCAAATAGGTTGGTTTACAATCCATATTTGCTCCAACATCTAAAACCAATACTGGTTGGCCAGGATCTTTAGTTGGGAATAATGCTCCAATTGCTGGACGATCAATTCCTTTCAGACGTCCCAACTTAAAAATTCCTGAGGCCATCATTGCACCAGAATTTCCCGCTGAATAGACACCCATAGCTTTTCCATCTTTTACTAATTTCATTGCGATATTGATGCTCGCATCCTTTTTTTTGCGAACTGCAGTGGCTTCTTCATCCATACCAACTGAAAGGCCACTAGCAATTAATTCGAAATTCCCATCATCTATTGCTTTATCTAAAGATTCTTCTAAGCCAAATTCAAGCGCTGCTTTTTTTATTTTGTCAATTTCACCTACAAATTTAATTTTCAATGGAAGTAGAGACAAAGATTTCAAACACCCATCAAGAATTGCTCCAGGTGCATAATCTCCTCCCATTCCATCGACAGCGACCCAAATTCTGTCAGAATCTTGAATTGTATTTTTTTCATCCGTACTTTCTCCACCTTGGAGTCTTCTAAGGGGATCAAACACAAATGGCTCTAAAGTACTTCTAGCAATTGATCCAGCACTAGTAACAACGGAACCAGCGTTAGAAACAACTGTTCCTGCGACATTACTAGCTGCTGTGGCTGAGCTTGTTGCAGTGTCAACAAGACTTGTTACAGCTGAGTTTCGGCGATACCAAATCACCAATCGTCTAATTGCTTTAGAGCGATTAGTTTTATTATTTAGGTGATTTTTTTCCACTTATTTATGATCCTTCAGGAATCATAGAGTCAACAATTCTTTGAAAAAGATAACCTGTTCCTCTTGCAGTAAGTATTAGTTCTGGATTTGCAGGATCATCCTCAAGTTTTGATCTAAGTCTAGAAATATGAACATCCACTACTCTCGTATCAACATGTCTTTCAGGGGTATATCCCCAAACTTCTTTAAGAATCTCACCTCGACTAAAAGGTTCTCCTGAACGACTAACCAACAGTTCTAAAAGACTAAATTCCATACCTGTTAATCGAATTCGTTCATCGTTTCTATAAACCTGACGCTTATTTGTATCAATCTTTAAATTCATAACCGCAATGACACCTGAATTAGGTAGTCCTGCTATTTGTTCTTTCTCTACCCTTCTTAATACACATCTGATCCTAGCTTCTAATTCTTTTGGGCTAAATGGTTTAACAACATAATCATCAGCACCTAGCTCTAGTCCAGTAATTCTATCTGCAACATCTCCCAAGGCTGTCAGCATAACTATTGGAACATCTGATTCCTTTCTTAGTTCCTGGCAAACTCCATATCCATCTAATTTAGGCATCATGACATCGAGTACAACCAAATCAGGCTCACAATTCCTGAAAAGATCCAAAGCCTCATTTCCATCACAAGCAGTAACTACCTGATAGCCAATCATGGATAGGCGAGTTTCTAGGATCCTCCTAATACTTGCCTCATCATCAGCTACGAGGATGGTTTCCTTTGAGGGACTTGTGGCCGTCATTTGTTCCTTAGCTTTGGCGGCTGCGACAAGATCTTAAGCGAAGGTTCACCAACATTTAAAGATCACTATCTTTATTCAACTACAGCCAACTTCCTTTTTACAACTAAGTGTCTCGTTCTGTCTCTATTTATGTCTGTCAAAGTTGCGGTGCTCAAACCAGGCAATTCTTTGGTCGCTGCAATAATTGTGGAGAATGGAACTCAATAATAGAAGAAAAAATTAATCAAAAATCAGATAAATCTATTTACACAAAGATTAATTCTCCTAAGGAAAAATCTCCCTATCGTTCAGAACTAATAAGCCAAACAAAAAACCAACTTATTGAACGCATTTCAAGTGGATATAAGGAATTAGACAGGGTACTTGGAGGTGGCTTAGTGCCTGGATCACTTGTATTAATTGGGGGAGACCCAGGTATTGGGAAAAGCACTCTTATTTTGCAAAGTGCGACTGAAATGGCTCATCACAGATCAGTCCTTTATGTGGCTGCTGAAGAATCTGCTCAACAAGTAAAACTTAGATGGAATCGAATTGAGGATGCTGAGTCCAATCTTCATTTACTCGCAGAAACAGACCTAGAGATGGTTATAAAAGAGCTTGATCATTTGAAACCTGAGGTTGCAGTGATTGATAGTATTCAAGCTTTGCATGATCAAAATTTATCAAGTTCACCCGGCTCAGTAGCTCAAGTTAGAGAATGTTCAGCAGCTTTACAGCAAATTGCTAAACGACAAAACATATCCCTTTTGATCATCGGGCACGTTACAAAGGATGGAATGTTAGCCGGACCCAAAGTTCTTGAGCATCTTGTGGATGCAGTACTTACTTTTGAGGGCGATCGATTCGCTTCTCACAGACTACTAAGAGGTGTGAAAAATCGCTTTGGTGCCACTTCTGAGCTTGGAGTCTTTGAAATGCAAGCAGATGGATTATCGGAGGTTCCTAATCCAAGTGAATTATTTTTAAGCAAAACCTCTGCACCTGGGATTTCAACAATTGTTACTTGTGAGGGAACAAGACCATTAGCCATCGATATACAAGCACTTTTAAATCCCACGAGTTATGCAAGTCCAAGAAGAACTACAACTGGCATTGAGATAAACAGGCTTCATCAAATCTTGGCAGTTCTAGAAAAGAATATGAATCTTTCGCTCTCAAGATATGACTGTTATCTGGCTGTAGCTGGGGGATTAGAAGTAGAAGAACCTGGGGCTGATTTAGGAATAGCTGCTGCAATAGTTTCGAGCTTTAAAGATATTGAGCTTGAAGAAGGTGTAGTTTTTATTGGAGAGATAGGTTTGGCTGGTCAATTAAGATTAGTCAGACAAATGCAACAACGGATTAATGAAGTTATAAGACTTGGATATAAGACATTAATTATCCCAGATGGAATAGATACAAGTGAGTTTGAAACGAATCAAAAATTAAAAATATTAAAAGCTTCTAATATTAATCAAGCTTTAATATATGCTTTAGATAATAATTAATCCGCGTTTTAGTTACTTATAAATAAACATCAACATTACCTCTGCCTGTAGTCTTCAGCCAATTTTCTATATCTAAATATCCTCCTGGGTATAAACGAACAGCTTTACTCCAAACTTCCGCTGCCTGATCGAACCAAATATCACACTCATCTTGATTACCATTTCTTTGAGCCATTCTTCCTCTTTTTTCATAAATTAATCCCATATTTTTCAAGCAAGATGGCTGTTTGGGATTTTGTCCTAAAGCTTTTTTATATGTATTTATTGCTCTCTCTTCGTCTCCATTACTCATATAAATTATTGCCATATTTTTTAATGTCTCTCCTCTATCAACTTGATTGTCCTCAAGTTTTAAGCTTTCTTCGTAATACTCCAGAGCCTCTGAGTAATCTCCATCATTTTGAGCTGCCAAACCTTTTCTGTAATAAAGATAGGCTTCTTTTTCTTTGGAGTCGATTGGCATCACTTTCACTATTCCCTCAGCCATCTTCGTGAAGGCCTTATCAAGAAAATTGTCTTTGTTTTGACTTCTAGGCACGATTGAACCAATATCAATACATTATGATTCTATCCTGCCTGAAAATAAAAAAAATGTATAGAAATAATGAAACTAATTTTTATGTATTAATAAATCATTAAATAAATGCAACATGCTTTTTATTTATTAAATTTAGAATAAGTATCCAAAATTTATATTCCCTTGAGCAACAAAAAGATTGCCCAAAGCAAAAAGTCAATTCTGCTTGATATAGATGGAATGAGGTGCGGAAGTTGTGTACAGGCAGTTGAAAAAATACTTAAAAACCACCCAAACATAAACAATGCAAGCGTTAATTTAGTTACAAAAACGGCTTTAGTAGAAATTAAAGAGCCTAATTACCCCTTTGCCGATGTAATACAAACTCTTACATCAAAGGGCTTTCCAACAAGGGAAAGACCTGATCAAACAATAACAAAAAATACCGAGTTAGAGAGAAACGAAAATCAGAATTTATGGAATAAATGGCGACAACTAATAATCGCTACTTCATTATTAATCCTTTCAGGGTTGGGACATTTAGTAGAGGGTCAACAAATATCTTTTCCACTTATTGGTTCATTACCTTTTCATGCTGCACTCGCAACATTTGCTTTACTAGGACCAGGTAAATCGATCCTAAACGCAGGTCTAAAGTCCGCAATCATGCTTACACCGACTATGGATACCTTAGTCAGTCTTGGTGTAATGAGTGCTTACATAGCAAGCATAATTGCTTTAATTTGGCCGACAGTTGGCTGGCCATGTTTTTTCAATGAACCGGTCATGCTGCTTGGATTTGTTTTATTAGGACGTTTTTTAGAGGAAAGAGCACGAATCAACACTGGCACAGCATTAAAAGAATTAGCAAAATTACAACCCGAAACAGCCAATCTAATTTTAGACAATAACGAAATTCGTGAAATTAGAATAGGTGCTCTAAGACCAGGAGAAAAAATCCAATTATTAGCGGGGGATAGAATCCCAGTAGATGGCTTAGTTATAAAAGGAAATTCGGCAATAGATATCTCTAGTTTAACTGGCGAGTCTTTACCGCTAGAAGCAACACCTGGAGTCGAGCTACCCTCTGGCAGCCTAAATTTAGAGTCAACAATTACTTTAGAAGTTCAAAAAATTGGATCTGAAACGGCAATCGCTAAAATAATAAGTTTAGTTGAAGAAGCTCAAGCTAGAAAAGCACCAATTCAGGGATTAGCAGACAAGGTGGCAGGTATGTTCTGCTATGGGGTAACAACTCTTTCTTTAATAACTTTTCTTTTTTGGTGGAGAATAGGTACGAGGATATGGCCAGAAGTTTTAGAAGTATCTAATACAGGTTTCATGCATAGCCATAACTTGCATGATCATTTAATGAATACCCCTCAAACACCTATTGGTCTCTCATTTCAATTATCAATAGCTGTTTTAGTTGTGGCCTGTCCATGTGCACTAGGACTTGCCACGCCAACGGTAATAACTGTTGCTTCTGGGGAAGCGGCTAAACGAGGATGGCTTTTCAAGGGTGGAGATGTCATAGAAATGGCCTCAAAAATAAGTCAAATTATTTTTGATAAAACAGGTACACTCACGATTGGAAGGCCTTTAGTTGTTGGCTGCTGGAAAAACAATGAGTCAGAAAGAAATTTCATGCTCAAATTGGCGGCAAGCATTGAACAAGAAAGTCGGCATCCGCTGGCCCAAGCAATTATTCAAGAAGCACATAAAAAAGAAATCAAACTAGAAAAAGTTTCAAGCTCAACCACGTATCCAGGTAAAGGCTTAGCCGGCAAAATTAATAACTTAGAAGGACTTATAAGAGTCGGAACTCCCGAATGGATCAAAAGTGAAGGAATTGAATGGAATGAAATGATTGAAAATAATTTCAAGCTTTCAAAAAGAAAAGCTCAATCAATAGTCGCAGTTGCTCTGGATAACAAATTATTAGGTTTTTTCTTGATTGATGACCAAATAAGAAAAGATGCTTTCCTTTCAATTAATAAATTACGCTCAAGAGGTTTTTCATTAAGTTTATTTAGTGGCGATAGAGATTCAGCAGTTTTATCTATAGGGGAAAAATTGGGATTTAGTGCAAAACAAGTTACATGGCAAATGTTACCCTCAGACAAGCTTAATAAATTGAACTTATTAAAAAATAATGGTTTAGTCGCGATGATAGGTGATGGAATTAATGATGCCCCAGCTCTTGCCGCTGCAGACTTAGGAGTAGCGATAGGAACCGGAACTCAAATCGCGCAAGATTCTGCTGATCTTGTTCTGCTTGGAGAAAATTTGGAAGCCCTTCCAAATGCTTTAAATCTATCAAAGCAAGCAATGCTCAAAATAAAACAAAACCTTGCTTGGGCATTTGGATATAACTTAATTGCTTTACCAATCGCTGCAGGATTACTTTTACCATCTTCTGGCTTATTACTATCTCCTCCCTTGGCGGCTTTACTTATGGCTTTGAGCTCTATAAGTGTTGTACTTAATGCCTTATCTTTGAAGTCAAAATGAAAGGAAAATTTATTGTTTTTGAGGGTATTGATGGCTCGGGTAAAACCACTCAAATCAATCAATTATCCAAATGGCTTATTAGTACCGACCTCATACCTGAAAACAATAAATTAGTCATCACTAGAGAGCCAGGAGGGACAAAATTAGGAAAATCAATAAGATCGCTTCTACTAGATACTTCCATAGAAAAAAGCCCAGATTCTATTACTGAGCTTTTGCTTTATGCCGCAGATAGATCACAACATGTAAATGAAATTATTCGCCCAACTTTAGATCAAGGGGATTGGGTAATAAGCGATAGATTTTGTGGATCAACACTTGCTTATCAAGGTTATGGAAGAAAGTTAGATATCAATTTAATTAAAGATCTCGAAGCCATAGCCACACAGGGCATTTCGCCAGATATTACATTTCTCTTAGACATCCCTATTGAAGAAAGTATAAGAAGAAGAATAAATAGAAAAGATGATCGAATAGAAAAAGAAGGTAGAGAGTTTTTAACAAATGTTTCTATAGGCTTTCAAGCACTATCCGAGGACAGTCACTGGAAAAAAATATCTGCTATTAACTCTAAAGAAGAAATCATATCCGAGATTAAATCTGAGATAAAGCAATTAATAAAAAAGAAATAAAATGGACAATTTTAAAAATATATGTGGGCAAGATTTAGCAATTAAAATTTTAAAATCTGCTATTTCAAAAGAACATATTTCTCATGCTTATTTATTTTCTGGTCCAGAGGGAGTTGGAAGAAAAAAAACTGCTAAAATTTTCATTAAATCTATTCTTGACAAAAATCAGGAAAAAAAAAGTACAAAAAGAAAAATAAATAATAATAATCATCCTGACTTATTATGGGTAGAGCCATCTTATATAGTCCAAGGTCAAAGTATTTCTCAGACAAAAGCAATTTTAGATGGTTTAAGTATGAAATCGCCTCCGCAAATAAGGCTAAATCAAATTAAAGAAATAATAGAATTTCTAGGGAAAAAGCCATTTGAATCTGAAAGAAGCATAGTAATAATTGAAGATATTGAAAGAATAAATGAATCTGCATCAAATGCATTATTAAAAACTCTTGAAGAAACATATACAGGATTATTTATTCTTATCACTCAAAGACCAGAGAAATTATTATCAACTATTAGATCAAGATGTCAGATAGTCCCATTTACACGCCAGAATGATAATCAAATAAACAAAATTATTGAGAATTCAGAAGTTGTTCAAGAAATAGATGATGTTCCTAGTAAAAAAATTAGAGAGCTCATCGATTTTTCATATGGATCTCCCGGGCGGTATATCATAAATCTTCAATATTGGTTATCAATATCAACTGCATTAAGACAAAAATTAGAAATCCAATTAAATAATCCAATTGAGTTATTAAAATTAGCCAAGGAAATCACAGATGAACTAAACATAGAGCAACAACTATGGCTTATTGATTTTCAACAGAATAGGGCATGGATAAAAGAAAAAAATTCTAATATTGTTATACAACTTGAAGAGCTTAGAAAACAATTATTGAAATTTGTGCAGCCTAGACTTGCTTGGGAAGTAACTTTATTAGAAATAAACTTTCTTAATTAAGCAATCACTCTTTCATCTGTATTATTTTTGAAAGAGTTAGTTTCTCTAGCTTGAGTTATTGATGGTTGAATCTCACTTATTTTGTCCCCTGTTGGTAATTCCAAGCAATATCCTGCACCGTAAACAGTTTTGATGAATCTTGGTTTCCTTGGATCAGGTTCAAGCTTGGTTCTTAAATGTCTTACATGAACCCTAATAGTCTCAATATCATCATCAGGCTCGTAACCCCACACTTCTTTAAGAATTAAAGAGGGTGCAACTGTCTGACCATGCCTTTGCATCAAACAATGGAGCAATTCAAATTCTAAATGAGTCAAACGAACTGGAGATTCGAACCATATCGCCTCAAATCTTTCAGGAACAAGTGTAAGAGGGCCATAATCGAGTATTTCTTGCTGATTATTACTTCCCAGTGGTGCACGATTAGTTCTTCTTAACAACGCCTTGATCCTTACTTGTAATTCCTCAAGATCAAATGGTTTTGTGATGTAATCATCTGCACCAGAATTAAAACCCGTAACTTTATCTTTAATTCCACCTAAAGCAGTAATCATAAGAATAGGTATTGCTGATGTTCTCTCATCTCTTCTTAAACGCTGACAAAGAGTTAAACCATCAACTTTAGGAAGCATTAAATCAAGGAGAATTAGATCAGGCGCGTATTGCAGAGCTAAAGCTTGGCCCTTGATTCCGTCCTCTGCTTTTTGGACATCAAAACCAGTGTGCTCAAGATGCCCTGCAACCAGATCTCTCATGTCTTGGTCGTCTTCAATGAGTAAAATGCAAGGCTTCATTAATAATTGCCAAATTAAAAAGTACCCGCAACACAGCGACTACTAAAGATTCATATGATTCTCTCAAAATTTTGTTTTTATTGCAGAATTCGAAGAATTTGGTTTTCCATGATGTAATCGACAAGACCAATTAGTAACACTACCTTTTTATCCCTGAAAAGGCGAAAAGTCGCTGCACTGTCTTTAGAAAGTCTTCCGATTCGAAGGCCTTACTGTTAAGGAATTCTCAAAACTTTGATAAAAAAGCTACCAAATTTCTTATGAGATTTGTTTTTATCTTTCAAATAAAGGAGTATTTTTTTGAAACTCAAAATAAACAAATCTATTCTGATGGATAAACAAATTTACATTTGCATTTAAAAACTCCCCGGGCGGGATTCGAACCTGCGACCAATCGGTTAACAGCCGATCGCTCTACCGCTGAGCTACCGAGGATTACAACATTAAGAACTTACCCTTGCCAGCTACCTAAGGGCAAGTGATTTTAATTCTTGGAACACTTTTGAACCAGAATTCCAATTGCTAATAGCTCCATTTTTAACAATTGCCGCTCCATCACAAAAATATAATTCTTCCAATCGATGAGTAACCCATATTGCTGTAATTGGATCAGCAGAGGAACTTGTCAATTTTTTCATAACTTTCAAAACTGAATTTTGACTTTGAGGGTCCAATAGAGCTGTGGGCTCATCAAGTAAAAGTAAATTTGAATTGCTAACAATTGCTCCAGCAAGAGCTAAACGCTGCTTTTGGCCACCACTTAAAGTATGAATAGGCCTGTCCAACATTTCACCCAAGTCCACTTTTTCAAGAGCTGAATGAATTAAGTCCAATAGATTGGTTTGGGGAATGGTTTTAGGAACGCTAAGCATCAACTCGCTTTTACATGTTGGCATAAGCAATTGATGGTCTGGATTTTGATAAACCATTGATGGTCTAAGAGAGCAGAAAATTTTTCCGCTTTTAGGACGTATTCCTCCATTGATCAAGCGAAACAAGGTGCTTTTACCACTTCCGTTTTCACCAACAAGCATCCACAAACCAGGTTTTACTATTGAAAAGGAGCATTGATTAATAACATTGACTCCATTAGGCCAAGAAAAAGAGACTTGATCAAATTCCAAATAGCCAGACCAAGTGGTTGGTTCCAAAATTGAATGACTCCTATTTTTTCTTAATTCTGGAGTGAAAATCCAGGTCTTTTGCTAGTGCTGCTACTAGTCTTTTCATAAATCTGTACAGCTGTAATTTCGCTAACAAGAACAGTAATTCTTTTATCTTCTACCTTTTCGCAAGTCAATTCTAGGAGCCTTGGATTACCATTTTTGATGGAATCTACTACGTCAGAGTAAAGCCTCTTAGCCTCTCCATGCTCTTTTCTCTGTACTACCAAAGGCATAGGACTTAATTTAATAGTAAGCTCAATACAATACACTTTTTCAGAAAACCCTAATTACTAATTTATTCTTACAAATAAAAGAAGAAGAAGTGAAAAATATGTTAATAATAATATTTGATTTAATCATTACATGTATAGAGATCCCAAGCATTAGTTTTCTTAATTACTTTGCATTTAGTTTTATTTTCTTCATTAAAACTTTTTATTTGTTTTCCTGCATACCAATTTAAACTTGGTCGCTCAAAGCTATTTCTAATAAAAATTTGTTGATTAGGAAAGCCATCTATAAATTCAGCTACAGGTCTTACATCCCAATTTTCATTTATTTCCCATAACCAAAATTTTGAACTCACAAAAAAGAATAAGCCTATTATGCTTCCAACAATCAATCCAATAAAACCAATTTGTCTAATATTCTTTCTTGAATTAGATAATAATAATCCCCCAATAAACCAAGCTAAACTTATAAAGAAAATTGCATAAAAGTAACCTTCCTCAAAGATGAGAATCTTTGACTTAAGTAATAAAGAAAAAGTAAATAAGCATAGTCCAATTAAAGAAAATGCATAAGGAATTTTTCTTAAAATTTTTCTACCGAAAATATAACCATTCTCTTCTCTTTGAATTAACCAAGAAACTGGAGGTCCGCATACCAAAGCAAAAGGCAACCAAAATGGATGAATATACCAAGGAAGTTGCATTTTTAGAGGTAAAATACTTCCTAAAATAATAATCTGAGTACTAAAAGCCCAAACTCCCCAACGAGTATTAAGGCTAAAGCATGCCCACAAAAAACCAATTGGCCATACAAGAATCCAAGGCCATCCCCCTTCAAGTATTTCAATTATTGGTACCAAAACTCCTAGCTCGCTACCTGAGCCTTTTTCAAATAAAACTCTTCCTGCCCCATCGCCCCACCACAACCAGAAAGCTCCTGAACCATATGAAATGAAATTCCATACATGCCAAGCAAAACCTGGAATTAGTCCATAGAAGAACCAAGACCATGAAAAATTATGAAAATATTTTTTTGATTTATATTCCCAAATTAAAGGTAACAAAGATGCAAATAGTGCAGGGATAATTACAGGGGCTTTAAGTAAAAGCATGAAACTACATGTCAATCCAGCTCCTAAAAAATTAAAATTAGTTGACCTATTATTTTTTATAGATGATAAGCAAAACCATAAAAGTGCAATAGCACTAAGCTGCGTTCCATCCAACATTGCCATTCGCCCATATCTAATAATTGGCAATAAAGTCAATAAAATTGCTGATGTAGTTATGCATGCTATTCGATCTTTAGGGCGCAAGTTCCACTGAATAAGACCACCCAATGGAACAACAAAAGTCGAAAACAGTGCTGGGAAAAATCTTATACAAAACTCAGAGGGTAAAAAATCAAAATTATTTTGGAAATTTCTACTAATTCCAATTGCAAAAGATATTATCCAATGCAATCCTGGGGGTTTATTCAAATAGGGCTTATCCCAGATAGAGGGAAGCAATCGTTCTAGTCCACTTTTTTGGTTTAATTCCAATGCAACTCGCGCGACAGTTGCTTCATCAAAATCTCTTAAAGGCAAATTTCCCAGCGAGACAAATGCAATTCCACAAGCTATGGTCCAAAAAAGAAAAACCCATAAAATTGGAGGCCTACAGTTGTGGGAAATGCTCTCGGTCAATATCAAAGAATTATTCCATCTATTTATATCTCTAAAAGGCCAATAAAGCTTTTGAATAACAAATTTTCAAGCATTATTAAAAAAGAATTGAATTATTAAATAACTTTTGCCTCGAAACTAATTCAAGTTTTTACAATAAGACAATGCCAATTGCTGATGACATCACTTATTTAGTTGGCCAAACACCTTTGGTCAAACTGAATCGATTACCTAATGAATTTAATTGTAGAGCAGAAATAATAGCCAAATTAGAAAGTTTCAACCCCACAGCATCCGTAAAAGACCGCATAGCTGGCGCAATGGTGAAATCAGCGGAAAAGGAGGGCACCATCAAACCTGGACATACCGTACTTGTTGAACCAACTAGCGGAAACACAGGAATTGCATTAGCGATGGTTGCGGCTGCAAAAGGTTATCGGCTCATACTTACAATGCCTGACACAATGAGTACTGAGCGTCGCTCAATGTTAAGAGCATTTGGAGCAGAGCTTCAACTAACTCCTGGCAAAGAGGGAATCCAAGGCGCTATTCAGCTAGCAAAGGAATTGGTAGCTTCTGTACCTAATGCATATTTGCTGCAGCAATTCGATAATTTATCCAATCCTGAAATTCATGAAAAAACTACCGCTGAAGAAATTTGGGAAGATTGCGAAGGCAAACTTGATGCATTAATTGCAGGAGTAGGAACAGGAGGAACAATCACAGGTTGTGCCAGATTCTTAAAACAAAAAAATCCAAAAATCAAGGTTTTTGCAGTAGAACCTTCATCAAGCCCTGTTCTGTCAGGAGGGAATCCTGGATCTCATGCAATACAAGGTATTGGAGCTGGTTTCATTCCTAATGTGTTAGATATGAATCAAATTGATGAAGTCATAAGAATCAATGATAATGAAGCAATGGACATAGGCAGAAGACTTGCCAAAGAAGAGGGATTGCTAAGTGGTGTCAGCAGTGGTGCTGCAGTAGCCGCTGCTTTAAAAGTAGGAAATCAACCTGAGTTTGCAAATAAACGCTTGGTTGTTATTCTGCCTAGTTTTGGTGAAAGATATCTATCAACAACTATGTTTACTTCCATCCCCGCAAAGCCAGTAAAAGGAAATGAGTATCTCTAAAAAGAACTAATCTTTCAACAATGAGCAAAGATCCATATCAAATATTAAAAGTTCATCCCAGCGCAAAACTAGAAGAGATTAAAAAAGCATATAGAAAACTTGTAAAAATACATCACCCAGACAAAGGAGGAGATTCAGCAGTAATGCTCGAAGTAAACTCAGCATGGGAAATACTAAAGAAAAAACATAAAGATCTGAATTTAAATAAAGTTAATAATTCAAAACTTTATAATCAGAATGAATACAAAAGAGAAACTAATAATCACTCTAAACCTGAAGATTTAAAAAAATGGTTCCAGAATGTATACATCCCTATTGATAAATTATTAGGACAAATAATTAATCCTTTAGGTTCAAAAATAAGAGATTTATCAGCTGATCCTTATGATGAAATATTAATGGATTCTTTCTGCCTCTATCTAGAGCAAAGTAAAAATAAAATAACTAAGATTAAAAAAATTTATACATCTTTTGCATGTCCCTCAATCATAAGAGATTTCAGCTTGGATCTATATCATTGCTTATCACATGTTGAGGATGGTATTAATGAATTAGAGCGCTACACAATGGGCTATGTAGACAACTATCTTCATGATGGAAAGGCCATGATTGCTATTGCTAAGAAAAAAAGAAAATTTCTACAAAGCAATAAAAAAGAATGGCTTATCTTATAGCTTAGATATTTACTTATTTACTAATATGAGACTATATGATCAGAATTTATCCAAACATCAGGAACTGGTCTTCTCCACCTAACTTGAAAATAATCACCTTTAATCAATAATACTTCTCCAGGTCCCTCAAAAATATACTCAGGTAAGCTTGGATCGCTTGCTTTAGATTCTAAGCTATTAGAATATTTTTCACGATCAACTTTTACAAGATCACCTTTTCTGAATTTCTTTTGTATCTTTGGAGGTAATTGTGAATCATCTACTTTTTCGATTTGTTCAGACATTTTAAATAATTAATAAAAATACTAATGACTTAATTCAAATATTTAAATGAAGAATAGCAGTTAAAACAAAATGATAAAAATCGTGTCATTAATTAATTGCAAATTCAATAACGCAAATATTCTTGATGGATCAACATCAAAAGTAATCAAAATCCCTCTAAGCTTATCAAACCTGAATAGAGAAATCATGAAATTACTACTTACTGGATGTACTGGTTTTATCGGAAGAGAATTAATTCCTTTGCTCATTAAGGAAGGACATAGCCTCACAGTCATATCGAGACAATCAAAAGGA
>OBPD01000027.1_pt1 | contig 17184 bp, 15 predicted proteins | sample 1494311 | NCBI WGS metagenome assembly OBPD01 (sample SAMEA3275629, study PRJEB22092) | marine metagenome | biome: Marine; feature: Surfacel waters; material: Sea Water | collected 2014-06-20T10:00:00+00 | depth 75 m | reverse complement strand
GAGGGAACACCAATCATGGCAAAAAGTAATCAACCTGAAATAGGTTTAGCGAATGGAGACGTTGGGGTAATTATTGGCAACGGTGAGAAAAGACGTTTTTTATTTAATGTTTTTTCTGAGGAACAAAGGCTAGTAACTCGATTAATAAACCCATCAAGGTTAAATAGATATGATGCGGCATATGCAATGACAATTCATAAAGCACAAGGGAGTGAAGCTGATCAAGTTCTTTTACTTTGGCCAACGACCTCAAAAGTTTCAGAGGAGAAGACTTTCAATAAATTTTATTCTGATGATTATGAAAAAAGAATGCTTTACACAGCAATAACTCGTGCAAAAAAACAATTACTGGTAATTACCAATAAAGAAGAAGACTTTTAAATATGTGCTCAACTTTTTCCTAAAAGGATTTTTGAAATGATAAAGTGAGTTTATATCCCTTTAACAAGGCGAGTCAGCAAAGCACGGTTATACACCGATCGGAAGTTGTCTGCCTAATTTGAAGGACAAAAAGGCAACCATTATTAGATGACAAATAAAAATCCACATGAGGATTCCTCATGTCCAGTAGAACAAGATGTTCTCGAGGAATCTACTGAGGAAATATTAGAGGAAAGTGAGCAAAATTCAGAAAATGGATTTTCTGAATTTAATTTTAGTGAAGAACTAATTCAAACAATCTCTGATAAAGGCTACTCATCACCTACTCCGATTCAAAAAGCTGCAATTCCTGAATTGCTTCTTGGTAGAGATTTAGTTGGACAAGCTCAAACTGGTACAGGGAAAACCGCCGCATTTGCGTTACCAATCCTAGAAAGGTTGAAAAAGAATGTTGGACATCCACAAGTTTTAGTTCTTGCTCCAACCCGCGAGTTGGCTATGCAAGTAGCTGAATCATTTCGAACATATTCGGCAGGTCATCCGCATTTTAAAGTGCTTGCAATATATGGAGGCTCTGATTTCCGAAATCAAATCAACACTCTCAGGAGGGGAGTCGATGTAGTCGTAGGGACTCCGGGGCGAGTCATGGATCACATGCGTCAAAAGACTCTAAATACTAGTCATCTGAGTTGTTTAGTTCTAGACGAAGCTGATGAAATGTTAAGGATGGGGTTTATTGATGACGTTGAGTGGATTTTAGAACAATTGCCAGAGGAGAGACAACTAGTTTTATTCTCAGCGACAATGCCATCGGAGATCAGAAGATTATCAAAAAAATATTTAAATAGCCCTGCAGAAATAACTATAAAAGCAACTGAATTGAAAGAAAGGCTTATCAGGCAAAGGTATATAAGCGTTCAAAATGTTTATAAAGTTAATGCACTTCAAAGAGTACTTGAAGCTGTATCAGAAGAAGGGGTAATAATATTTGCTAGAACAAAAGCCATTACAATCGTAGTAGCTGAAAAATTAGAATCATATGGATATAACGTAGCTGTTTTAAATGGAGATATTCCTCAAAATCAAAGGGAACGAACTGTTGAAAGATTAAGACAAGGATCTATCAATATTTTAGTAGCTACAGATGTCGCAGCAAGAGGTCTTGATGTAGATCGAATTGGTTTAGTAATAAATTACGATATGCCATTTGATCGCGAAGCATATGTTCATAGAATTGGCAGAACTGGTCGTGCAGGAAGAAATGGTGAAGCAATTCTTTTTGTTAATCCAAGAGAAAGATCATTTTTAAGTAATCTTGAAAGAGCTGTAGGTCAGCCAATTGAAAAAATGGATATTCCAGACAATGACCTTATCAACAATAACCGAATTAAGAAATTACAAGCAAAATTAATAAAAGCCGCCTCAACAGAGAGAGACAACCCAGAAGAGGCTAATATTTTAGAAGAATTAATAAAAAATGTTGAAAAAGAATTAGATATAGATCCAAAAGACTTAACACTTGCCGCATTAAATTTAGCAGTTGGTTTTAATGCACTCCTTGAGAATGGGAATGAGGATTGGATCAGACAATCAGCTCAAAGGAATACAAGAAATGATCGCAGAGATAATAATAAATTCAAGCAACGTAGAAGAGGTGATTTTGATAACAACAGGCTTGAAGATGAAATGGACAGATTCAGGGTTGAAGTTGGACACCGAGATAGGGTTAAGCCTGGAAATCTAGTTGGGGCAATTGCTAACGAGGCCGGACTAAAAGGGAGATCGATAGGAAGAATAAGAATATTTGAAAATTACAGCCTAGTAGATCTCCCAAAACAAATGCCTGATAAAGTTTTCCAAGCTCTAAAGAAAGTCAAAGTAATGAATAGAGAGTTACAGATAAATAGAGCAGACTAAAAGCACCAGAGATGCTCTATAAATTAATATTCAGCAGCATAATTACATTACTTATCTTAGAGATGAGTTACTCCTCAGAGACTCAAGCAGAGCATAAAAATACTCTGATTAATAAATTCTGCATTGCATCCTTAAAATCAAAACTTGATTTTAATGATGCACAAATGATAGATGAAATTAGTCATTTCACCTGTGAGTGTTTTTTAGAAAAATTTAATTCTGGCAATTCCATAAAAGACTCTCGTATTTACTGCAAAAATAAAACTGCAGATAAATACAATCTCTAAAAGAATCACACTCAAAAATAAGATGTATAAATCTAAATCAAAAAAAGGAAGAAGCCCATTAGCAAGACTTTTAAGTAATCTTAAAAGTCAAAAGCGTCTAATTTATTCAGCTATTATTTGCTCTACATTAAATAAATTTTTTGATCTTGCACCACCTGTACTAATTGGAATATCTGTTGACGTAGTAGTACGAAAAGAAAGTTCATGGCTTGGATCAATTGGCTTTAATACTGTCCCAGATCAGTTAATTGCACTCTCAATCATTTCCTTTTTGATCTGGACAGCTGAATCATTCTTTGAATATTTATATGGATTAATGTGGAGAAATTTAGCTCAAAAGACACAGCACTATTTAAGAATCAAAGCATATGACCATTTACAAAAATTAGAGATGACATTCTTCGAATCAGATAATACAGGAAGGCTTATGACTGTACTAAATGATGATATTAATCAACTGGAAAGATTCTTGGATGAAGGAGCTAATAAAATTATTCAATTAATAATTACTGTTTTTATAGTTGGAGGGGCAATGATTTTATTAGCTCCCGGAATTGCATTGCTAGCATTCATACCTATTCCATTTATTCTTTGGGGCTCGATTAGATTCCAGAAGAACCTAGCTCCTCGCTATCGTGAAGTCAGAGATAGGGCTGGAGATCTTGCCTCAAGACTTAATAATAATCTCAGTGGAATGCTAACTATTAAAAGTTTCGCTACTGAAGATTGGGAACTAGAAAGATTAAGACTAGATAGCAATTTATATCAAGAAAGTAATAGAAAAGCGATTAAGTTATCAGCAGCATTTATCCCCTTAATTAGATTCGCGATACTATTTGCATTTCTTGCAATATTAATTGCTGGGGGCTTCCAATCTTGGAAAGGATTAATGCCTGTGGGAACTTATAGTTTTTTAGTATTTATAACTCAAAGATTATTATGGCCCTTAACGACATTAGGTCATATCCTGGATGATTATCAAAGATCAATGGCCTCAACAAATAGAGTATTAGATTTAATAGATACTCCAATTAAAATTAAAACTGGGAAAGTCAAGTTAGATCCATGTAATGTTAAAGGTGCAATCACATTTAACAATATTGATTTTACATATGAAGGACGGTCTCAAGTCATAAAAAACTTTAATTTAGATATTAGTCCTGGAAAAAAAATAGGTATTGTAGGTGCTACTGGTTCTGGCAAAAGTACACTTATAAAACTCTTATTAAGGCTGTATAAAATCAGTAAAGGTTCAATAGAAATTGATAATAATTCAATTGAATCATTGGATTTAAAAAGTCTACGACGTTGTATTGCATTAGTAAGCCAGGAAACATATTTGTTCCAAGGTACAATTGAAGAAAATATTTCTTATGGATCGCAAAATATTGATAAATCAAAAATAAAAAATGCTGCAGATATTGCCGAAGCAACTGAATTTATTAATCAACTTCCACAAGGCTTAAACACAATAGTGGGAGAAAGAGGACAAAAGTTATCTGGTGGCCAAAGACAAAGAATTGCTATCGCAAGAGCAATCTTAAAAAACGCCCCTATTTTAGTATTAGATGAGGCAACAGCCTCTGTAGACAATGAAACTGAAGCCGCGATTCAAAGGTCTCTAAAGAAGATAACAACTAGTTGTACCACAATTGTTATTGCACATCGTTTAAGCACAGTAATAGATGCTGACGAAATTATAGTTTTAGATAAAGGTAAAATTATAGAGAAAGGCACACATCATTCTCTTCTAAAAAATAGAGATTTCTATTACCACCTTTGGAAAATTCAAGCTGGTGGAAATAATACTTAAATCATATGAAAAAAGTAAAAGAACTAACTACTCTTTTAAAAGTATCTTGCATTTTTGACCAGCGTTGTTCACTAGTGCTAGCTGCAAGCGTATATAAATAACCTCTGTCTACTACCACAGTAGCGAATTCGTGCCTGTTGTTTACTTCTGAATCAACAGAGTATTCAAGATCATAGAATTTGCGTTGATCAACTTCTCTCTCTGAAGCATCAATCAATTGAATAGGATTATTACTATTTTTCTCACCGAAAAGTCTTTCCCCTACAGCATCCGCTCCACCCAAATCATCTAAATCCACTTCATTTTCTAATTTAGAAATAACAAGACTGAGAGTTTCATCGGAGTTAATCAAGTCATGGTAAACAACCTCTGGTCCATTATCGACGGCCACTCTCGTCCACCCTGTTGGGAAAAGAAAACCATATCGTCCATCTTGACTTTTAAAAGGTTCCAAGCCTGCGGCTCCCCCTGTAGAGCAAGCTCCGAGCGTCAAGACCAACGCTATAGCCAAAAGGGATTTAAAAGATGTTCGAAAAAGTTTGATCATTTTGGAGACTCAAGCATCACTATTCTGATACATTTCTAATTTAACTGACGGTAATCTTCTTTAAATTAGTGCAACCCAGATAAAACTCTGACTACATTCAAGTTAATTGCTTCTGAACTCTGAGCGGCTTCACTAAACCATTATCAAAATTAATTGATCAGTTTGAGCAATTGCCCGGTATCGGTCCAAGAACTGCTCAAAGATTAGCTCTTCATCTTTTGCGTCAGCCAGAAGACAAAATTAGATTGTTTTCAGAAGCTCTACTTAATGCGAAAAGTCAAGTAGGTCAATGTAAGACGTGCTTTCATTTAACCGCAGGAGAACAATGCGAAATTTGTTTAAACAAGCAAAGAAATCAAGAACTCATTTGCGTTGTTTCTGAGTCAAGAGATTTACTTGCTCTTGAGCGCACTAGAGAGTACAAAGGGCTTTATCATGTAATTGGTGGGTTAATTTCTCCGATGGATGGGATTGGACCTGAAATGCTTGAAATATCAAGTCTTATCAAAAGAGTCGATAAAGCAAATATAAAAGAAGTCATCCTTGCCCTAACACCAAGTATTGAAGGGGATACGACTAGTCTTTATGTGGGTAGATTATTAAAACCATTCACAAAAGTCACTCGTATTGCTTATGGACTTCCTGTTGGAAGTGAGTTGGAATATGCCGATGAAGTAACACTCTCACGTGCTTTAGAAGGTCGTAGAGACTTAGATTAACCATCAAACATATGACAACAACAACAAGAAAAACAACAAAATACAGTAGCTTCCTCCCAGAAGAGCGTTTACCTAATTGGATCAAACCATCCATAGGTAACGCAACTCAACTAGAGAAAGTTCAAAAGCTCGTAAAGGAAAACAGATTACATACGATCTGTGAAGAAGGCAGATGCCCGAACAGAGGTGAATGTTATGCCGCTGGTACGGCTACTTTTTTATTGGGCGGCTCAATATGTACAAGGAGCTGTGCCTTTTGCCAAGTAGAGAAAGGAAAGTCGCCAGAGAAAGTAAATATTTTTGAGGCAGAGAAAGTAGCAAATGCTGTTCAGGTATTGAATCTTAAATATGTGGTACTAACAGCAGTCGCAAGAGATGATTTGCCGGATCACGGTGCAAGTCTATTCACGACAACAATGGATGCAATTAGATCATTGAATCCTGGTGTCGCAATTGAAGTACTAACACCAGATTTCTGGGGTGGCAACAACAAGGACAATGTCGAAAAGCAAAGAGAGCGCCTTAAGCTAGTTCTTTCGGCTAATCCGATTTGTTTCAACCATAATCTTGAAACTGTCAAAAGACTTCAAGGAGAAGTCAGGAGAGGTGCTACTTACGAACACTCACTCAATCTTCTCAAATTTGCTAGAGAAATCGATCCAAAAATTCCTACAAAATCAGGAATAATGCTTGGACTGGGAGAAAAATTTCATGAAATAATTCAAACCCTTAAAGACCTTAGGAAAGTAGACTGTCAATATTTGACTATCGGTCAATATTTACGACCTTCACTTGCTCACATTCCAGTTTCTCATTATTGGTCACCAACAAAATTCAATGATTTTGCAGAAATAGCAAAGGGATTAGGTTTTAAGAAAGTAAACAGCGGTCCTTTAGTAAGAAGCAGCTACCATGCGAATGAGACCTTAGATTAGCCTCCTTAAAAAATCTAACTACTCCGACCAACTCCGATAACTTCTTTCAAACACTTTCTCACAATTACCTACCATAAAAGCACCTGCACCTCCCCAAACAAGTCTCAAAGGTAAATCCAAGGGAGAGGATCCAACTTTTCGCACAGTATTAAAGCCACGCCTACGAAAATAACGTTGCAAGATTTCATGCTGATTATTTTCATCATAAATAGCCAATAACCTCGCACTACGACAGGGAGTCTCTTCTAAAGCCCAGGCCATAGTTGAAGCCCATATTAAGTCACCTATTTTAGAGTTGGCGTTCTTGCCAACCTTCATCGTATCAAGCTGAAGTCCTTTAGTATTTTGATATGCCCATCCTTTCATTTCACCCAACAACTGAATTTTAGTATTACTGGTTATTTCGCCAACAACCAGCTTAAACGACCAAATATTGAGAGGTCTTCTAACTTGTATTCGCAGCAACAAGCCCCTTTCAGATGCTTCTTTTTCTAATAAAGTTAAATTAGGTTTAGTCATGAAGATGGCCATATAGAATTTTCAGGTAGACGTTTCATTATTTCATCAATTTGACGTTGTCTTTCCGCAAATCTAGCTCTATCGCTATCTGTGAATTTGTTAACACAAGCATCACATTGCAAGCCTTTAATATACGTCGGCTTTTTTAAGTCCTCTGGAGAGATGGGTAATCCACAAGCATGACACATCCGATGTGATCCGGGTAATAGCTCATGATCTAAAGAGACACGTTGATCAAAAACAAAGCACTCTCCATTCCATAAACTATTCTCAGAGGAAACATCTTCTAGATATTTTAGTATTCCACCCTCAAGATGATTTACGTCGGAAAAGCCCTCTTCTATCAAATAAGAAGTGGCTTTTTCGCATCTTATTCCACCCGTACAATACATTCCTATTTTTAAAGATGGATTCTCTTCGATTAAAGGTTTTAAATGCTTTTGCACCCATGCAGGAAATTCACGAAATGAGCTTGTCTGAGGATTTAGAGCTCCAGCAAAATTTCCAATTTTTATTTCATACTCATTGCGAGTATCAATAACGACACTATCAGGATCTTCCAAAAACTTATTCCATTCACCAGCTTTTATATATTTACCAACAGATTTAGTAGGATTAATTTGTTTTAGTCCAATCGTAACTATTTCTTTTTTCTTACGAGCTTTGAAGCGGCGAAAAGCCTGTTTTTCACTCCAACTATATTTGACATTAATATCCGATACCTTTAAAAGTTTCTCTAATGTTTCAATGAATTGAACTATCGCATTTTCAGTTCCACAAATCGTACCGTTAACACCTTCAGAAGCTAATAAAATAGTGCCTTTTATTTTTTGATTCGTTGCTAAGTTCGTTAATTCTTCTTTGATTAAAAGAATTTCTTCATCAATAATCGAAATAAAATTGTAAAACGCAGCAACTTTATATTTAAATTTCTTTAGGCTATCATCTTTTTTCATACCTACTTAGTCTTAAGAGAAATTAGCCGTAATTCCAGCATCCGCTAAAAGCTTACGGTCTGCTTCCACCTCCGGATTGCTTGTAGTTAAAAGTGTATCTCCATAGAATATAGAATCAGCTCCAGATTGTAGACATAAAATCTGAGCTTCCCTACCTAATTGCTGTCTCCCTGCGCTAAGTCTTATTCGGCTTTTAGGCATAATAATCCTTGCTGTCGCGACCATACGAACCATCTCTAATGGATCAATAGAAGACAAATCCTCCATGGGTGTCCCCTCCACTGCAACCAACGCATTAATAGGTACACTCTCAGGATGCGGGTCTAAAGTTGCTAAAACTTTAAGTAAAGATGCTCTATCTGAAACAGATTCTCCCATGCCAATAATCCCACCACAGCACACTGTAATTCCAGCCATGCGTACTCTTCTCAATGTTTCAAGTCGATCTTGATATGTTCTTGTTGAAATGATTTTGGAATAATGCTCAGGACTAGTATCTAAATTGTGGTTATAGGCTGTTAAACCTGCTTCTGCCAATCTAGAGGCTTGAGAATCAGTAATCATTCCAGCGGTGACACATGCCTCAAGGCCAAGCTCTCTAACACCTCTTACCATTTCAAGCATTGAATCGAATGCGTTTCCGTCTTTGATCTCACGCCAAGCCCAACCCATGCAAAATCGATCTGCTCCTGCATCTTTTGCCGCTCTTGCTCTATCAAGAACTGACTCAACTTCAATTACAGGATTAGGTTGAACAGTTGTTTCATTGTGAACAGATTGGGGACAATATGCACAGTCTTCTGAGCATCCACCTGTCTTCACACTTAGAAGAGAAGCAAGCTGAACTTTATAACCGGGATTGTAAGACCTATGAACTATTTGAGCTCTCCACAACAAATCCATTAACGGCAAATCAAGTATTTCTTTGATTTCTTCTGAAGACCAATCATGTCTAATATCTCCACCTTTTATGGAATTAAAATCTAAATATGATTCATCTTTGAACTTGAGTTTATTAGATTCCTGGATATTAGGATTAATTAGAGTCATAAAAGAATTTGAATATGAAAAATTTAATTGCTATTTAGTTTTAGCCGATAATCTATAAAAAATCATATAACTCAAGATATTCAATTAATTTAGTTATACACCACCAAATCTCCTTCTTCTAGATTGATAGTCAAGTAGTGCCTTGGCAAGAGTATCGGCGTTAAAATCTGGCCATAATACGTCTGTGATATGGATTTCAGCATAAGCTAATTGCCACAAAAGAAAATTACTTATCCTTTTTTCTCCACTAGTTCTAATAAGTAAGTCTGGATCAACCTCACTAGCTGTAAACAACTCAGAAGCAAATACATTTTCATCTATCAATGAAGGATCTAATTCGCCTTTTACCGAACGTTCTGCCAACTTTTGAGCAGCTCGTACTAATTCCCGTCTTCCTCCATAATTTGTGCAAACATTAAAATGAATACCTTTACTATTAGAAGTTGATTCAACAGACTCTTTGATTAAGTCCTTTAAGCCAATAGGCAAGGGGTCAAGATCACCCATGAAATTAATTTTTACTTCTTCGAGTTTTAAATTAGTCAATTCACGCTTGAGAACACTTTCAAAAAGTGTCATTAAGAAATTCACTTCTTCACTAGGTCTGGACCAATTTTCAGTTGAGAAGGCATAAACAGTTAATGCGCCTATTCCCCAATTACTACATAAGTGCAAAGTAGTTTTTAAAGCCTCAACCCCAGCGGTATGTCCAATCGTCCTTGGTAAACCCTTTTCTTTTGCCCATCTACCATTTCCATCCATGATTACCGCAATATGCTCAGGCATACGAAGACGGTCCAAATCTTTAGGTAATGGCGATACCTTTCTAGAATTATCGGTGCTTATTACAGAAGGGTAAGTCAATTCAAAGACTCCTTGCTGTCATTATTTTTCACAAGATTAACTCTGGATTGAGCAACTTTAGTTTCAATATTAGAGGAAGTTGTTTTCAATGAAGAATTAATGCTGTTGGACTTAGATCCAGATGCATTTGAAGGATCCAACAATTCCTTCAAAAGGTCAAGTAAACGACTGCTTGTAATAGGTCTTTCAAGTCGTCCTTGATTAGCTAAGGATAAAGTACCTGATTCTTCTGAAACTACAACACAAATACATCGATCAAATCGTTCAGTTATCCCAAGAGCTGCCAGATGCCTAGTTCCGTATCTACTAATTCCTTGCCTTGAGAGAGGCAAGATTACACCTGCTGAAATAATTCTATTTCCCTTCACTAAAACGGCTCCATCATGCAAAGGGGTGTCAGCCGCAAAAAGATTTAATAGCAATTCAGACGATAATTGAGCATCAATCGGAACTCCAGAGAAAAGGAAATCTTCTGGGCGCAAGTCACTTCCCATGTCAACAACAATCAATGCTCCCTTTCTATTTTGCGATAAGCGACCTGCGGCTTCAGTTAATTGAGCAAAAGTATTAGAACTTGCCCTGAATTCTTTTTGGGTATTTCCAAGAATCACAGCCAATCGTCCAGTGCCTAATAACTCCATTAATCTCCTTAACTCTCCTTGCCATAAAATTGCTAAAGATAATGAGCAAGCTAGAACCAAGGCATCAACAAGTTTTGAAGTAATTGGTAAATTTGCAAACCTCTGAACGAACCACGCTAATGAAACCAAAAAGAGATAACCTCTTAAAAGCCATAATGTTCTTTGCTCTTTAACTCTTGTAAAAAGAAGCACTCCAAGAGAAGAAGCAAACAATACATCAAGGAAAACACGCAAATTTATAAACCACCAGAAATTCACTCCTACACCCCAACGTTATTTCAACTTACCTAATTCTTGGGAATAAAGCGATCAGGCAATACATCTAATTGCAATAGATCTTCAGGAAGTTCTCTCCTTTGAGTCAACTCGGCCGAACCTTTCCCAACAATAATTGTCGCAGGTCTAGGTATTCTGTTGTAATTGGAACTCATTGAATAGTTGTATGCACCTGTTCCAAACACAGCAAGAAAATCGCCACTTTCACAAGAAGGAAGTAGAAAATCTTTCAATAAAACATCTCCAGACTCACAATGCTTCCCAGCTATTGTGACTTTTTCAAAATTTGTATTCATTGGTTTATCGACTAAACATGCACTGTAAAGAGACTGATAGGTTATTGGACGAGGATTATCACTCATCCCTCCATCAACAGATAAATAAGTTCTGACACCAGGGACAACTTTTTTAGCTCCAATCTTGTAAATAGTGAGCCCCGAATTAGCGACAAGAGATCTTCCCGGTTCACACATTAATCTTGGTAAATCAAGATTTCTTTCCCTACAGGCCTTAACAACAGCCTTAGAAATAATTTCAACCCATTTTTCAATAGAGGGAGGATTATCTTCTTGAACATATTTAATCCCTAAACCGCCTCCTAAATTTAGATCAACAACTGGATGACCAATTTCCTTAGCAAGCTTTAAAGCATCAGCCATAACTCCAGCAAGATCAATATGAGGTTGAACCTCAAAAATTTGAGACCCTATATGTGCATGTAAACCAATTAAATTAGCCCACTTATATGTTTTTAATTCTTCTAAAACTGACTTGAGATCATCGGGATCAAAACCAAATTTACTATCTAAATGCCCAGTCCTTATATATTCATGAGTATGACATTCAATTCCAGGAGTAAACCTCAACATTAACTTTGCTGGCTTGTTATCGGAGGCAATATTTTTTAGTAACTCAATATCATGATAATTATCTAAAACAATCGTCACATTATTACTGTAGGCAAAATTCAACTCATCCTGAGATTTGTTATTTCCATGAAAAACAATATCTTTCTCTTTTACACCTCCATTTATTGCAGTAAGTAATTCACCCTCTGATACTGCATCAAGCCCAAAACCTTCAGAAGCAATAACTGCACAAATAGCTAGGGAGCTATTTGCTTTTGAAGCAAATAGAGGAAGTGACTTCCCTGGGTAATGTTTATTTAAAGAAGAAATATAAGTTTTGCATGCAGTCCTAAGTGATAACTCATCTAAAACATAAAGAGGTGTGCCATATTTTTTCGCGAGTTCACTGAGTTGACATCCTCCAACAACTAATTTTTTACTCTCATTAATTTCTGAAGTGATCGGAGCTATATTTCGATTTGGACTATCAATATCCACATTAGGTTCATAAGCCTTTGATCCGTGCATAGAAATTTTTTACAACGATATCTGGTCAATCTAGAGATCAATCAACAAATTAGTATTCTTTTTCAACAAAGAACCATTCATTAATAGTTAGATATGAATCTCAAAATAATTCAACTTGGGGAAATGCATTTAAATGATTGCGTGGATCTAGACCAAAAATCATCTAATGGTCTTTGGTCAAAATCTCAATGGGAGAAAGAACTTACTGACCCTAAGAGGATTTGTCTAGGAGTCAAAGAATTGCAAACTAAAAAACTTTTAGGCCTATGTTCCGCTTGGTTAGTAATAGACGAATTACACATAACTTTTATAGCTGTCGATCCCATGAATCAAAGGAAAGGAATAGGAAAATTTCTCTTGTCAGACTTAATCAAACGCTCAAAATCACTTCAAATAAATCACATATTTTTAGAAGTTAAACAAAACAATGAGCCCGCTAAAGCTTTATACAATTCGATGGGGTTCAAAACCGTAGGTAAAAGATCTAATTTTTATCAAGATGGAAGTGATGCTCTTCTTCTCAATAAAGAAACCAATAACAAATCATAAGCTCAATAATTAAGTACGGTTAACCGAAATTCAAAAACAAATAAATAGTCGGTTCTTTGCATCAATTAATACTTTTAATTATTTTTCAACGAACACTTAATATTTACCCTTTATAAAAAAAAACCTAACCGTACACATTTCACACTTAACCCTGATAAATTAGATTAAATAGTTAAAGGCTAAAGCTAAATGTTTGAGAGGTTTACAGAAAAGGCTATAAAAGTGATCATGCTTGCTCAAGAAGAGGCAAGACGCCTTGGGCATAATTTCGTCGGAACAGAACAAATCCTTCTTGGACTAATTGGTGAAGGTACTGGCGTAGCAGCTAAAGTTCTTAAATCAATGGGTGTCAACCTAAAAGATTCAAGAGTAGAAGTTGAAAAGATAATAGGAAGAGGCTCAGGATTCGTTGCCGTAGAAATTCCCTTCACACCAAGAGCAAAAAGAGTACTTGAACTTTCATTAGAAGAAGCTCGTCAACTTGGTCACAATTACATTGGTACCGAACATCTATTACTTGGTCTCATAAGAGAAGGTGAAGGAGTAGCGGCAAGAGTTCTAGAAAATTTAGGCGTTGATCTCACAAAAGTCAGGACCCAAGTTGTCAGAATGCTTGGTGAAACAGCAGAAGTTACAACAGGATCAGGTTCATCCAAAGGATCAGCGAAAACGGCAACACTTGACGAATTTGGAACAAACCTAACTCAGCTAGCTAGTGAATCAAAGCTTGACCCAGTAGTGGGAAGACATTCAGAGATTGATCGTGTAATTCAAATACTTGGAAGAAGAACAAAAAACAATCCTGTTTTAATTGGAGAGCCAGGAGTAGGGAAAACAGCCATAGCCGAAGGACTTGCTCAGAGAATTCAACAAGGAAATATTCCTGACATACTTGAGGAGAAGAGAGTATTGACCCTTGATATTGGTTTACTTGTTGCAGGCACCAAATATAGAGGTGAATTTGAAGAAAGACTAAAGAAAATAATGGAAGAGATCAAATCAGCTGGAAATGTAATTCTAGTTATTGATGAAGTTCATACCTTGATAGGCGCAGGTGCTGCTGAGGGAGCAATTGACGCTGCAAACATTTTAAAACCTGCTTTAGCAAGAGGAGAACTCCAATGTATTGGAGCTACAACTCTTGATGAATATCGCAAACATATAGAAAGAGATGCTGCATTAGAGCGAAGATTCCAACCTGTAATGATTGGAGAACCTTCAATTAAAGATACGATCGAAATACTTAAAGGATTAAGAGAGAGATATGAACAACATCACAGATTAAAGATTACGGATGAAGCTCTTGATGCTGCTGCTAATCTTGGTGATAGGTATATTTCTGATCGTTTTTTACCTGATAAAGCTATAGACCTCATAGACGAAGCAGGAAGCCGAGTCAGATTACTCAACTCCAAATTGCCTCCTGAAGCAAAAGAGGTTGATAAAGAATTAAGAAAAATACAAAAGAGTAAAGAAGAAGCAGTAAGAGATCAAAATTTCACCCAAGCAGGAGAGCTCAGAGAGAAAGAAGTTGAGCTTAGAGATAAGATAAGAAATCTTTTGCAAAATATAAGACAAAAACCATCATCAAATGAAAATCCCGATTCAAATAATGTTCCACAGGAAAATAATCAAGCTTCAGACCAAGTTATTAATCAGTCTGACGACTTAAAAGTTTCCCAACCGGTAGTTAACGAAGAAGACATTGCTCATATTGTTGCTTCATGGACTGGCGTTCCTGTTCAGAAATTAACTGAAAGTGAATCAGTCAAACTTCTAAACATGGAAGATACATTGCATCAGAGACTGATTGGTCAAGACGAAGCTGTAAAAGCTGTTTCAAAAGCAATTAGGAGAGCAAGAGTAGGCCTAAAGAATCCAAACAGACCAATTGCTAGCTTTATTTTTTCTGGTCCAACGGGAGTTGGAAAAACTGAATTAACTAAAGCTTTAGCGGCCTATTTCTTTGGTAGTGAAGAAGCAATGATACGTTTAGACATGTCTGAATTCATGGAAAGACATACTGTTAGTAAATTAATAGGTTCTCCTCCAGGCTACGTAGGTTTCAATGAAGGTGGACAACTAACAGAAGCTGTAAGAAGAAGACCCTATACAGTAGTTTTGTTCGATGAAATAGAAAAAGCTCATCCAGATGTGTTCAATCTTCTCCTTCAATTACTGGAAGAAGGAAGATTAACAGACTCAAAAGGAAGAACTGTTGATTTCAAAAATACTCTAATAATAATGACCTCTAATATTGGATCTAAAGTTATAGAGAAAGGCGGAGGCGGATTGGGATTTGAATTCTCTGGTGAAAATTTAGAAGATACTCAATATAATCGAATTAAATCATTAGTAAATGAAGAGCTAAAACAATATTTCCGCCCTGAATTCCTCAATAGATTAGATGAAATAATTGTATTTAGACAGCTTTCCAGAGACGAAGTCAAAGACATCGCAGAAATAATGTTGAAAGAAGTATTCTTGAGAATAAAAGATAAAGGGATATCATTGACTGTTTCAGAGGATTTCAAAGAAAGATTAGTTGAAGAAGGATACAATCCTTCTTATGGTGCAAGGCCTTTAAGAAGAGCGGTCATGAGGTTATTGGAAGATAGCCTTGCCGAAGAAGTTTTATCAGGAAGGATAAAAGACGGAGACAAAGCGGAGGTGGATATTGATGAAAGTAAAAAAGTAATTGTTAAACATCTTGGGAAAGATGGTTCCAAACCAGAATTAGCAAGCGCCACTGTTTAACTTTTAAATAGAAAAGTTATATGTTTATAAATAATCACAGCATTTCACCTTCAAATGTCGTTAGAGGTGAAGGGGCATGGGCTGACTCATTAGATCTAATAACTAAATTATGCAAAAGGCCTTTAATAATAGGTAGAAGTAGCTCTACAAAAAAAATAAGAACTTCATTCAAAAAAGATCTTCTTTTAAAAGGTATTCAATCAATCTCTCTCGATTTAGATCATGATTGCTGTGAATTAGATATCCAAAATGCATATCTAATCTCAAAACACAATAACTGTGATGGGATTATTGCGGCAGGAGGTGGGAAAGTACTTGACGCAGGAAAACTAATCGCTGATTTACTTGGTATTAATTGCATAACTGTTCCATTAAGTGCCTCCACATGTGCTGGATGGACCGCTTTATCTAATATTTATACTCCCGATGGAAAATTTGTAAAAGATGTAACTTTGAAAAGCTGTCCAAACTTATTGATCTTTGATCACACAATTGTTAGAAACGCCCCACCAAGAACACTTGCTAGCGGCATGGCAGATGCTGTCGCGAAATGGTACGAGTCTTCCCTAACAAGCAGTTCAAGCCAAGATGGCTTTGTTCAGCAAGCAGTTCAGATGGCTAGGGTTTTACGCGATCAATTATTTTTAAACGGTCAAAAGGCTTTCTTGGATCCATTAAGCAATTCTTGGGAAACTGTTGCAGAAGGATGTGCCTTAACTGCTGGAATAATAGGAGGGCTTGGGGGCGCAAGATGCAGAACAGCAGCAGCTCATCCTATACACAATGGATTAACACAACTCGCATACACTAATAAACCACTTCATGGAGAACTTGTTGGATTTGGCTTACTCGTGCAATTACATCTAGAAGAAAAAAATTCAAACAGTCAATTACCAAAACAAGCTAAATCACAACTTTTAGAGTTCTTCTCGCAACTCAATCTCCCTATTTCAATTGAGTCTATTTGTCTTAGGAATACCACCTCAAATGAACTATATAAAGCATGTAAATTCGCCTGTAATGATGACTCTGATATACATAAATTACCTTTCCCAATAAATGAAAAAGACCTTTTAGAGGCTATTCAAAGTTTACAATCCTTGCCAACAAGCTCCAAAATAAAAATAAATAATACTTAAGAGCATTGAATCAAGAAGTAAAGAAAAATATAGATACAACAAATGCTACGAAGGCATATATAAATGAAATACGAAATCAAATTATAGACAATCAAGCTAGTAAACTTTTTGAAGATTTAAAATGGATACAACTAGAGAATATTTCATCAAATAAATCTGATTTATTTCCAACAGTCTTAACAGGTAAAGGAAACAAAATTCTTCTTATTCATGGCTTTGATAGCTGCTTTCTTGAATATAGACGTCTCATACCTATTCTAAAAAAGAAAAATAAATTAATCATTCCAGATCTATATGGATTTGGTTTTTGCCCTAGATCTAGTGGTAACAAATATGGGTTTAAATATTTAATGAAACATTTGAATTCTATTTTAAATCATTTTTCAAATAATCAACCCATAGGAGTAATAGGTGCCTCAATGGGAGGCGCTTTAGCTCTAGAACTAGCAAGACAAAAC
>OBPD01000026.1_pt1 | contig 17276 bp, 21 predicted proteins | sample 1494311 | NCBI WGS metagenome assembly OBPD01 (sample SAMEA3275629, study PRJEB22092) | marine metagenome | biome: Marine; feature: Surfacel waters; material: Sea Water | collected 2014-06-20T10:00:00+00 | depth 75 m | reverse complement strand
AAATGATAAGTTAATAGTTCAATTTTGTGATGGAAAAATTACTGTAGAGGTTGATAGTCTTAATTATGATAAAATATAATTTATTGAATAAAAATTTGTTAGTCTATGTCACTTGCAGATTAATTCATCCCAAATCATTCATCAATGCCTAACAAAGTTACTAACAAAAAAAATATAGAAATCTTTAAACAAGATATTAATAGATTAAGTTATGAAGAATCTATATCTGCATTGGAAACTATCTTAAACAATGTGCAAGATGAAAATATTTCATTGGATGAAATTCAGATTAATTATATTAAAGGTCATCTACTTCTTAAGCATTGCGAAGAACTCTTGCAGTTTTGTGAACAAGAGATTAATGAAATTAATCCAGAATTTTTAGAATTAGATTAATTTATAAATCTAATTCTTCGGATTTTATGTCAATTGTTGCTGCACTTGCTGGAATATTTTCTAGAATATCTGCGTTTTTTGTTATGGGTGTTCCACATATTGGACAAATCATTTGACTGTTAAGAAAGGTTGAGCCACAAGCTTCACAGGTTTGTACTTTTGATTGGATTCTTTTCCAAGTAAACCATCCAACTCCTCCTAAGACTAATGGTATTATTGTAATGATAAGGAATATTCCGCCTGCTAAATCAATAATAAATTTCCCAGCTGGTGTAGGTAAAATAATAAGTAGAATAAATACCATCCAAATCAATGAAGATGGCTTATTCATGACTACTTAAGAGATTTATTTAAATATTATAATTTAAATTTAGGTGCTTGTTTCAATGATGTTTAAACGTATCGATTTCGACGCATGCTTGCAATTACAACGCTCCAACATTGACCAAAATAAATAATTACTCCTACCATCCAAACCCAAAGAGTCAATACAAGGACTCCACCAATGAATCCATAAGCTTGAAATCTTGATCCCAACGAAAGGATACTTCTACTAACTGCCAAATTCAGAATAGTTAGCAAAGTTCCAATCATCAAAGCCCCAGGTATTAGTGGTTTTAAAGGCACTCTTCTACTGGGGAGTAAACCTTGTAAAAGCAGTGCCATAGTTGAAAAACCTATTAGAGGAAGTATAAATTGACCTACTTGAAGTACAGGTATTTTTGTAATGGCATTTTCAACCCAAGGGGTTGTGTTGGCTAAGTCTTCCAAAACTGCTTCGGGAATCAGACGAATATTTGCACTGATTTGATCGATAACCATCAAAATCCCAACTAGAAGAACTACAAAGAAAGCTTCAATACGATTTCTGATAAATCGAAACGCTTGAAGCCTTAATGGATCTGGCTTTGATTTAACTGGTAGTACGTCTTCCCATAATCGATCTGCTCCTCTTTGTAGTGTTAGATAGGCATTGCCAGCAGTGATCATTAAAAACATTGCCCCAAGAATCCCTGCGCCAAACCCCTGATTAATTAATTGTTCTAAAGTTGATGCGACCAAAGCTATTACTTCAGACGGTAAAACTTCAGCGGTTAATTCAATTATTCTTTGCTCTATTCCTTGCTGTTTTCCTAAAAACCATGATGCAACTGATAGAGAGATTAGCAATATTGGAAAGAAGGACTGAAGAGTGTAGTAAGCAAATGCTGCGCTTAAATCGACGCAATCACACTTAGACCATCTTTCATAAGCTCTCCATAGACTGCTAAACAACCATCTTGCTTTTTTAGTCCAGTTCAAGCCCACTTTGGTTATGGAGTATTTAATATTACGCTAACTCCTAAGGAGAAGATTTTTCTTAGTTGAATCAGTAGATTTAAAATCATAAATTTTATTTATGTAGCTAATTTAATTTAATTAGAAACAAAGGGGAACAAAGTGTATTAACTATCCTGAATTAATGCTGACGCCCATGGCAGCATGTTGTTCAATTGATCTTCAGAGGATGCTGTTAGTAATGGGAAATTCACAGAAGTAAGATCTGTGCCAGAGAGAATGTCTTTTGGATTAGTCTCCAACCAGTTGATAAGACAATTAAGTTCCTCAAGTATTAACCATGCAGCTGCAATATCCCAAATTTTTGGTGTCGCCTCTAAAGCAGCAATCGTTTGACCGATGGCAACACTAGTCATATTTAAACTAGATACCCCAAGCAGTCTTATTTTTCCCGGGAATGACTGCTCTGGTTTCATTTGTAAAACTTTAATTGAGCGGCTACAAAGAGAAATGCAGTCACTATTTTTTTTGAAACGTGATTCAGGCTTAAGTGGCTTGTCGTTTAGCCAAACTCCTTTTCCTTTTATGGCGAAAATTCTTTTTCTAAGTGCTGGTATGTCAAGGAAGGCTGTCTCAGGTTCCCCATTAGTGAAACGTGCTATTGATATTGCCCAGTATGGAATGCCTGCTGCAAAATTAGTTGTGCCATCGAGTGGGTCAACTACCCAATATTCACTGGAGCTAGGTATTGACTTCTTACCCTCTTCACTCAGGACGCCTTCTCCGGGAGCAATTTGAGATAACCCTTGAACTATTGTTTTATCACTCCACCTATCACATTCTGTAATAAGTGTTCCATCAGGCTTTATGTCAGAGTTGATTTGACCAAAATCTTGAAGTTGACGTCTTCCAACCTCATCAACTAATTGATGAATTGCAATTAGTTGAGCTTTGCTCAGAGGTTTAGATATTGGGTCTTGATTCATTTTTATTTAGTTAGAAGCTATAGCTGACATAGAGGAATTAAATTTGATTCATAGAGTGATTTGCTATCTATGTCACTTTGATTTTGTTGATTGACTTTGATGTCACATGGTTTGATGTTATCTAAACCCGTTTGTCTACTTAAGTCAGCTAATAGAGTGTTATAGCTAGTGACAGAAATAATATAACGAACCTCGGAATCAGTTAAATCTCTTTGGTTGTTTACCACTTCTCGTTGTGTAGTAATACCTGATTTGTATCTAAGTTTTGCAAGTCTTAAAGACTCTCTTGCAGACAAAACTTCTGTATACGAAGCAGAAATATTTAGTTTGGCCGACTCTAGTTTGAAGAATACTTGTTCAACTTCTTGCCTGATTTGAGCTCTTCTTGCGGCAAAATTTAGTTTTGCTTCTTTTGCTTTACTTTTATTGTAATTATACAAAGATCTTGAATTACCTCCATCAAAAATAAACCATGTTGCATTGAGCCCAATGGTGTTAGAAAAATTGGAGGATGTGTTGCTGGTGTTTGGAGATATTTGATTTAACTCACCTTTCGCAAATGAAGAGGTCGATGTATTTACGATGCTTAATTTTGGTTGGCTAGCAGCAAGTGCAGCATTTGCATTACTATTATTAATTGATATTTCTAATAGGATACTTTCGAGTTCTTCTCTTGAATTATAAGCAGCTATAATACTATCCTCTAATGATAAATCCCATATACCTGTAACTTGAGTTTTTGTACCAATTAATGGTGTAACATCCTCTGGAAAATTAAGTATTTCAGCAAGAGATCTTTGACCAATTTTCTGATCACCTGATTTAATATTAAACAATTGCTGATCTCTAGCTAATTGAGTTCTAGCTTCTAGAACTTCTAATTTCGTACCAATACCTGATTCAAATCTAATTTCTGCGTCTCTTAACCCAATAGTCGAGGATTCAATTGATTTCTTTGCTACTTCTATTTCCTCATTGGCTTTTTGCAAATTGAAGTAACGTTTTTTTGCCTCTAATTTTAAATCTCTTAAAATTATTGCGTAAGAATATTTTGACTTTTCAAAACTATCTCTAGCTGATGCTATCTCTGGGACTCTTGCAGGATTAATTAAATCCCATTTTACTTGAGCGGAGATAGAGGAACTCCATTGTTTACTCGAAGTATCTTGTATTACGCTTGATTCATTATAGTTATTAGATTCAAAATATTGGGGAATGCCATTAGCTGTTAGGTTTAATGTTGGGTACCATGAGGATAAAGAACTTTTTAATATTGATTTGGCTTGCTCAACTCTTTCTAAGTAGATTTTAATTGTTCGGTTGTTATTTATAAGTAAATTTTCTAACTGATCAAGGTTAACTTTTTGATAAGTTTTTACTAATACTTCGCGCGATCTAGAGGGTAAAAAAAGATCTTCAGGCGCATTTAATTCATATAAGACCCGCTGTTGTTTTTGATTTTGACTTAGGCTTTTACTTGAGTTTCCTTTTATCTTTATATCGGAAGTTATTTTTTGCGAACTTGTAGCCCACAAAGGATTTAGCCCAGATATAAATAAACCTGCAACAATTAGAAACTTTCTCTTCACTCTCCTCATAGTTATAAGAAAAACTGAGATGGATTTAGTAAAGCAATTATGCTTTACCAAGTGCTTTGTTCACGATGTCTTGTGCATCATGGACAATTCTTACAGATACATTAAGTGACAAAGAGAGCTCTTGAAGTGTCATGTCATCAAGAAAGATTTTTTCACCTTGCCTTAGCATGACCGATGGTATAAGTAATTCATCGCCTAATTCTTTTCCTCGTAGTCCTTTTATGAGGTCTTGGCCTGTGAGTAGGCCAGTAACTATTTGTTCTTGCCCCCAATAAGGACTGGGAAGCCCATACAGATGGAGTGCGAAATTATTTATTTTATTTATTCGCTTGCAAGGCTTCTGTAATTCATTTTCAACAAGTTTGCCAACAACCCAGCTGCAGGTTTTCTTTTGATCAATTTTGGTCGGCAGATCTCTTGTGGCTTCATCCATTGCTCTAAGAAAACTGCGAATACTTCCTACTCCATTCTCTTTTTGAGGTAAATCTTCGTAAGAATTAAGAGTGGGTAAAGCCTTCTTCGCTATTAAATACCATTCGTCAGATAACCAAGCAAAACGGGACCCCGTTGATTTATAAAATATTCTTTGCATTGGCTCAACTTGATTGATTACTTTTGTCGCACAATCAGGATCCACGGGTATCAGCCCGTCATTACTGGGTCGAAACCTTGTTAGCCCAACTGGAACTACAGCTGCTGAGAGGACTACGGGGAAATCTCCTTGCGCAAAACTATATAGATCATTGATGGTTCGTTCTAAAGCTTTTCCATCATTTATTTCAGGGCAAACAACAATTTGAGCATGAATTTGTATTCTTTTTTTTGAGAACCAAGCTAACTGATTTAAAAGGTCAATAGCTTTAGGATTTCTTAGTAATTTCGACCTTAAAGAAGGTTCTGTTGCATGCACTGATACAAATAAAGGAGTGAGTCTTTGTTGATCAATTCTCTCCCAGTCTTGTTCGGAAAGATTTGTAAGTGTTAAGTAAGAACCATATAAAAAACTTAGCCTGTAGTCATCATCTTTTAGGTACAGGCTTTTTCTTTTCCCTGGGGGTTGTTGGTCAATAAAACAAAATGGACATTGATTATTGCATTGTTTTAATCCATCAAATAAAGCTTCAGTAAAAGCAAGTCCTAACTCATCGTCATAATCTTTTTCAATGTCAATTGTATGTTGTTTATCTTTTTCATCTAATATTATTAGTTGAATATTTTCTTCAGCCATAAGAAATTTGTAATCAATAAGATCTCTTGGCTTTACACCATTAATACTAATTAATCGATCTCCAACTTCAAATCCAAGCTCCTCGCCTATAGAACCTTGTTCGATGGAGGCAACAACAGCAGGTTTAATTTTGTTTTGAGTTATCTTTAATGTGCTCATTTAGGCTCCTAAACAAGAAAATAAATTTTTTATACTTCTCGGGTGGTTTGAAAAAATTAAATTGATCTTGAAGAATCATTTGTTTTTTAATATTAGTAAATTTTCAACAAAAAGTAATTAAAAAGATTTTTTTGAATCATCTCTTTTTATGAGTATTTTTAAAACTTGACCTTGAAAAGCATTGTAATCATGGCAATTAAGCAATTTTTAAGATTTTTTTTAAAAACTTTATTATTTGTATTCCGAAGACTGTTTGGTATGGGTATCTACTTGAATGTAAATTCATAGAAGGTTGAGCTGAAAACCAACTCAGTTTTATTAATTCTGATTTACTCAAACAATCCCACCAAGCCCATAAATCAAAAAACGTCCTACCTGTCAAAGCCAAGGACATTGCAATTTTGGGCTAGCACAATGGTTGTCCTGCCGGTTTTTGTTCAGGCTCCATGGGTTCATGTGTTCCCTTTCTCAGCTTTTTTATTTAGTTTCATAATTTTTTTTCTTGGATTTTATTTACTTAAATTTTGTAGTGATAGATGGTCCTCTATTGGTTCGCTATTGGTTGGCGTGAGTTGGAGCTGGTTAGGAGGATGTCTTTTTTGGGGATGGTTAAGAGCTCATCCTGTTTGGCATTTGCCTGTTGAGTCAATAGCTTTGCCAATAGCAGTAAGCCTCTTAAAGACTCGATGGAAAATCGGAGCCAGTTTCTATTTGGCATCTCTATTAGGAACTGCTTTTACTGACGTAATGATTGTTTTAACTGGTGTTATGAAGGCTTGGCCTGAAGTTGTAGATGCGCCTTTTTCAGAAGCTTCCAAAATGTTGAGTTTCACTGCCGAACAATTATTGGAACCTTTTTCATTATTTGCCATTTTTATTGCGGCACTTTTAATAATTTTGATAGCAAATTGGATGCATCAAAAATCAAAAAGTGAGCCTTTGTCTTCTGATGCTTGGCTTGTATCAAGTTCAGCTTTGACAACAACCTTGTGGGTTGATGGCTTATTTTTTGCGACCACATTGATTCAGCCTCAATTAAGTGGATTGATCTGAAAACTAATCTTTTATGGATTTAAATACTGGGTTTAATAAAAATGATATTTACTCAACTAATTGGGATGTAATTGTTATTGGAGCAGGAGCTGCAGGTTTGATGTCATCTCTTGAGTTGCCATCAAATCTGAAAATTTTACTTTTAAACCGCAATACCAGTAAGCGTTCTTCCAGTAGATGGGCACAAGGAGGAATGGCTGCTGTTACTCGAATTGAAGATAGCGAGGATATTCATGCTAACGACACAATCAAAGCTGGGGCAGGACTTTGTGATTCAGAAGCAGTTCAGATGTTTGTTCAGAGTGCTCCGAGATTAGTAGATAGACTTTTGAAACTAGGAATGGAATTTGATAGAACCTCTGGAAAATTATCTACAACTCTTGAAGCTGCTCACACGCATAGAAGAGTACTTCACGTAAAAGATAGAACTGGTAAGGCATTGGTTGATGTTCTTAACGAGCAAGTTGATCAAAGAGGTAATGTTCTGCATCAAAGAGGAATAAGAGTTACTCAGATTTGGGTTGAAAGAGGAAAATGCTCCGGGGTACAAGTTCTAGATGGACCAGCTTTGCGTTGGATCAAAGCAAAGGCAGTTGTTTTAGCTACTGGCGGCGGAGGCCATTTATTTGCCAATACTACAAATCCAACTCAAGCAGCAGGTGAGGGAATTGCTCTAGCTTGGAGATCTGGGGCTTGCATAGAAGATCTCGAATTTTTTCAGTTTCACCCAACTGCTCTGAAATTGGATAATGCGCCTTCGTTTTTGATTTCTGAAGCGGTAAGAGGAGAGGGTGCAGTTTTAGTGGATTCATTAGGCGAGAGTCCCGTAGCTCATCTTGAAGGGAAAGATCTTGCATCAAGAGATCAAGTCAGCAGGGCATTGTTTCAAGCGATGCAAAAGCAAAAAGTTGATCACATTGGTCTTGATGTTAAATCCATTTCTGTTGAGGATGTAGAAGCGCGCTTTCCGTCAATTTTTCAAAGGTGCAGAGAGCTTGGCTTAGAACCTTTAAAAGAAGCAATCCCCGTGGCTCCCTCTGCCCATTATTGGATGGGTGGTGTCGCTACAAACTTGAAAGCACAAACAAATGTCAAAGGACTTTTCGCGATTGGTGAGGTGGCATGTACTGGCCTGCATGGTGCCAATAGACTTGCAAGTAATTCATTAATGGAATGTTTGGTCTTTGCAAATCAAATGAGAAATATTGAATTAAATGATTTTATAACTTCCGATATTTCAGGAAATAATTTAAGTTTTAACAAATCAGATCTTCGCTTCTCTAAGGAGCAAGGAACTAGTTATTTATCAAAAGAAATTGAAAAACTTAGACAATTATGCTGGCATGAAGCTGGAGTTGATCGATCACGAAAAGGAATGAATTCTGCTCTTGTAAAAGTTAAACAAGATTATCAAAATCTTTTAAACGAGCCCTTATTAAATTTGGTTTTTTCTCAGTCAAAATATGAAATTCATGAATTCGAGGAACTTGCTAGGAGAGACCTTAATTTGCTACTTGATTTGAGTAATCGACAAATGTCAAGTTTGCTTATGTTGGAAGCTTGTTTGTTTCGTGAAGAAAGTAGAGGAGGCCATTTTAGAGATGATTTCCCTACCTCAGTTCCTTTTTGGCAATGTCATACTAGACAAATGAAGGGAAAGAACATTCATACAAGACCCATTGTCGATAAAGCTGGCTTCCCTAAAAATCTTTAGAGTCTTTGTAATTGGTAAGGTCAGCTAATTCTTCTAGGCTTTTCACTCCTGAATCAATTGAGCCATTAATTTCCCAAGAAGGGAAACCAGTTATCCCTTTAGCTTCACAAAGTTCTCTTTTGTTGTTAAAACCATCTTTTGCACACTCAACTAAATTTAATTTTTCTGCAGCTTCTTTCCCGAACATTTCTTTTTGATCATGACAATGTGGACACCAATAAGCGTTATACATGACTGCTCCTTCTTTTGTTAAATGTTCAGCGAGTTTTATTTTGTCAGGAGAACTTATAGCTATTACCGCAGGTGGCATGCCTGAAATATTATTTGAAACTTCCTTGATAGCTGGATCGACTGATGATGACCATATTAGCCCTGCTAAAAGAACTGCTACTGACATAAGAAAACCTCTAAAAAATAATTTACCATAATCTTCCCAACTGCCTCCAATTATATTTAATAATAGGACTGAAAGTGATATAAGAAAAGAAAGAAGACAGAAAAAACAGAAAGCTTTAATTTTAAATATCATTACTGATATTAAAATTAAGCTGAAAATAAAAGTAGATGTAGATATATAAAAAGATCCCCACCATGCAACTTTTGAGATATTATTTTTTTGGTTTTTTAGAATAGGTGTTAATGGGAATATTGCCATTAATAATATTAATAAATAACTAATTAAACCTATTAATGATAATGGAATAGAGAAATTATTTGTTTGAAAGAAAGTCCCCCAAGGGCTATTTAAAACTTTATCGCAGCCTCCTAATCCACCTGGACAGTTTAAATTTCCTATGATCCCCCATTTATTTAGTGTTATGGATCCTGTATCTATAACACCAACTGTTGATAATATAGCTATTGCAACTCTCGCCCATTTGGAACCTAGATCTTGGCGTCGACGACTCTTTAGTCTTGAAGGTCCCATGCAGGTGAATTTTAAATAATTGAATATTTTTTTATTCTAATGAAGAATTCCTTTTAAGTCTGAATAATTTAAATCAATTCTAATGTTCTGTATATTTTAAGAACCATACATATCTGACTGAGTATTAAATATAAACCTCTTTAACTAATCCAATACTAGTAATAGTGATTTATTTATTCAGATTAATTTGATAGCTTTAAGGGCTTTTTGAATCAAGAATGCTGCAGAAAGGCCTGCTCCAACAAAAACTAAGTAAAAAAGAATTCCCATTTGATTTAAATTTCTCCACTAATAATAGAACATCAGTCCTTTATAGTTTGAATTTATTAATTTTAATCTTGAATATATTGTTTACCAGTGATCAGGCATTGCTCTGCTCGCTGTAGTTCACGACCAATGTAAATCGCATGATCTAAATGACTGATGGGGAATGGACCATGACCCTCGGAGATTTGAATACCTAATTGCTTGGCACTCTTCCCTCTATAAATATTGTTTGGTTGATTTCTACTTTTTGTTTTACACCCAATTGGTTCTCCAGACTTTGGATCAATAGCGCGACCTTTTTGATCGATATCATTTAAATAATGTTCAAGTATTAACTCATTCGTTTTGGGTTCAATTTTTATTAAGAAATAACCTTTTGGGTCAAGCTCTATTTGCCGCTTGGATAATTTAGCGTCTAAAAGCTTTATTGAGTTAATTAAGTCTTCTTGAAGATCTAGATTGTTCATTTCTTTAATTTACAAATTAAAAAGAAGATACACAAGTCACTTATTCTGTAGTCATTAAATTTTTAGATTTCCTGCAAAAAATTATCCTGAAATAAAACTTTTTAAGATTAAAAATATAAGCAGGTTAATAAAAATAAAAGATAAATAAACAATACCTGGATTTTTTAGGCCTGCTGGTGCTGTTAGTTCATAGCCAAAAAGAGTAATAACACCTTGAGTCCCTTTATCTTTATAACTAAAAATCCCTTGAGCAAAGAAAGGTTTTTCTTCATTAGAATCGACTGTATCTTTCTCGGTGGAAAGTGATTTATTGGTCTCAGGAGAATCTAGTAAATTGTTATCTGTCATTGAGATTCAGTCTTTAATTTGTCTGAAGTTACTATGTATTTGATAGTTTTGGCTCTTCAAACTTAAAAGGTACTTCATTATTTGTAGCGTTTATTTGATCAAGCATTAACTTATTTGCTCTTGGTAGCCATTCTCTAATTAATGAATCCATAGGTAAGTTGTACCATCTATGAAGACTTGCATTGGGTTTAGCAATAAAACCTCTTCGTTTTTTGTGACTACCTCCTGCTCCAGGGTCAAAATATTTTATTTTATTTGCTATTGCCCACTCAATCGGGGAGTAATAACAAGCTTCAAAATGTAAATTATCTATATTTTTTTCTGCACCCCAATATCGTCCCCAAAGCATATTTTCGTTTTTCACGCATAAGGACATTCCAATTGTTTTATCAATTCCTTCTTCTTTTGCGTCAAATAAAACAATATTTTCTTTGAGTTCTGTTGATCTAAGTTCAGTGAAAAATGATTCCGTGAGGTATTTACTTCCCCATACTCCCCATCTTGAACAATGAAGCTGATAAAAATAATGCATTTTTTTTAAATTCATTACATTTATTTGAGACCCACTAAGAGCTTCAACTTTTACTCCACATTTTTTTATGCTTTCTCTTTCTCTCTTAATATTTCTACGTTGATTGGAATTGAATTTTTGTAAAAAATCAGAAAAACTTTTTTCTTCATTCAATGTCAACAGACTTTGTTGGTTGACCCACTTAGCGCAATTTAGAGATTCAGCTACTTTCATCCATTTAGGATCTACATACAAAAAATTACAACTAAGAATTCCATTTTGTTTGGCAAAACTATCAATTTCAGAGATTAATATTTGTGTGAGGTCTCTATCATTAACTCCTTCTGCAAAAAGAAAGCGATAACCCTCTATTGGACTTAATGGACTCATTCCTATTAGCTTGGGATAATATTGAAGTCCCATATCTTGAGCTAGTTGAACAAAGGCATTATCAAAAATAAATTCTCCATAACTATGAGATTTAAGATAGAGAGGTGCACATGCAATTAAATCATTTTCACTCCACGCAGAGAGAAATAATGGTTGCCATCCATATTTTGTACTAACACTTTTTGATCTTTCTAATGCATTCAACCAATCCCATTTATAAAAAGGAGTTGAATTTCCTTTTAAGAAATTATTCCAAATAATTTTTGGAATTTCTTGGATTGTGGCATGCCATTTGATTTTTATATTGTTCATTTATTTTATACTAAATCTATATTCAGGATAAATGATTTCTAAAATATCTAATAAGTAATTCGTTATTACCTAGCTTTTTACTTTCTTTTAGAATCCAGTTATTCTTTTTATTCATGATTGTATTTAAGTTCCTTAATTCAGATGAAACCCAGCAGTAATCTCCTCCTATAAGATGAGGTGTAATCGTGATTTGTAATTCATCTATTAGATTCTCTAAAAGAAAAGCTGAAATAAGATTTGCACCTCCAAGTAATACAATTTTCGCAATTCCTTTCTGATACAAATCATCAAGAGAATCACGCCACGTGATTCTTAAATTTATTCTTTTATCGAATCCATCAGGAAGCATAATCTCATTTTTCTTATCTTGCATTTGGAGCAACCATCTTTGAAGAGGTTGTTGAAAAAAAAGCCAATTTTCTGGAAAATCTATTTGATTGCTTGCTATAAGAGCAATTGGCTGTTCGTTCTTGCCTTTTGAAGTTCTTTTTTTTAGTAAGCTTTTATTTTTAATTAAACAAATTGATTGATGATCTCTCAGTGTTTGCCCTCCCATTAAAATCCCATCTGACCAAGCAAGTGATTCTTCTAAAACCAAACGATCACCAGATTGACCTAATTGAGTTTTCCCTCCTTCTGGATATGCGATACGTCCATCAATACTAGAAGCTAAAACTAATTTAACCCATTTTTTTTTCAATTATCTCAGCAAACCAACCTGATTCTTAGAGTCTTTGGTATCGATTGTTGATTCAGGTACGTTTGCATAAACTTCTGCAGCATTATTAGGACTTTCCTGTAGTTTTATCTTATACAAATTAGCCCCAATCGCATTAATTGGATTAGTTAATTTATCTGAAATGTGTAATGCAATATTTTCAGCTGTAGGTACACAATTTGCAAAATAAGGAATGTCTTTATTTAAAAAGGTATGATCAAAAGGTTCTACAACTAAATCATTTATTAAACTATTTAATGCAGATAAATCACATATCATTCCAGTTCTAGGATTAATCTTCCCTTTGACAGTTATATCTACTAAGTAATTGTGACCATGTCCATTAGGTCGAGCACATTTTCCGAATATTTTTTCGTTTTCTGTTTGAGGTAGGTCTTCTCTGGCTAAGCGATGAGCAGCTGAAAAGTGTGTTTGAACTGTTAAATAAGCATCCATAGCATTTCCTTGATAGTCAGCCCAGAGTTTTGGGTTTTCGTAAAGACGAAGAGATTTTAGGGGTAAGTGAGATTTAAGGCGCTCCCATATAATACGAACTAAACTTTCAGTTGTGGGCAAGCAACCTTCGGGTTTAGAAAGGTCAAACTCAGGCCATGTGTCATTTAAAAAACGAAAGTCAAGCTGACTTGTTACTTCATTTTTTATGGCATGTTTTACATCTGAAAGGTTTAAGACCATGCCATATTTATTAAGATCTCCTTCCATGGTTACGATTAACTCGTAATTATGTCCGTGGCCAGGAGCTATTGAGCATGGGCCAAACAAAGCTGAATTATCATCATCAGATAATTCAGGAAGCCTATAAAGGTGGCTTGCGCTAAAGCAGGCTCGCCTTGTGATTACACAGGTTCTCCCCTCTCCGTGAGGGAAATTCGATGTGATTGCTTCCATAAATTTTTCACATCAACATACATCTTAATAACTTTTAGTTACTTCTGTCTTTATGGCTGTCCAATCAACCCCTAAAACTCTTAAAGAAAAGTTAGGTGGTCGAAATATATTTTTGATAGGAATGATGGGTTCTGGCAAAAGTCAAACGGGTCCAGTTCTAGCAAAAATGATCAATTATGCTTTTGTTGATACTGATGATGTTATAGAAAAAGCGTCTAAACAATCTATTTCATCTATTTTTGAAAAAGATGGAGAAAAAGTCTTTAGGGATGTTGAAAAAAAAGTTTTAAAAGAAATTAGTCAACATCATTCTCTTGTAATTGCTACCGGAGGTGGTTTAGTTACCTTGCCTGAAAACTGGGGCATTCTGCATCAAGGAATAGTTATTTGGTTAGATCTTGATTTGAAACGTTCAATTAAACGATTAGAAAGTGATCAAAAGAGACGCCCTTTACTACTTGGGGATAATTTAGCTGAGAATTTTAGTCAGATTTATGAAAGTAGAAAACCAATATATTTAGAGTCAGATTTGAGAATAGAAGTTGAGGATCAATCACCATATGAGGTCGCTACTATGGTTGCTGAACATTTGCCAAGCATCCTTATTGACCCGGAGACTCAAGCCGAACGGCATACCACTGAATTGTAAAACCTGTTTTGATTTCTAGGTCGCAGGCTGTATCAAGTAAATGTTGAGCCGCTTCTGCTATTGAAGACTTACAGTCAAGATCCAATGGTAATGAATCGAATTTATTTAACCAAGATTGAAGCCATAAAAGAGTTTGTTCTTTATCCAGGAATTGTTCACTTTCGCCAGGAACCAAAACAACATAATTATCCATTTCTCTAATTAAAGGATCAGACATGAGACAGAAATTTTTCTTTTTTTTAGTTTCTATTTTAATTGTTTTGACTTACACAGTTCCTGCACTTGCTGAAAGTAGCCTTGAAATAAATAATTTTCAACCATCTAAGCTTTACGAACGCAAATCAATCTGGCCTGATTGGCGCCTTCCACCTTCCATTAAGCGCCCAGGATTGAAAGATGATTTAATTTACCCTGATTGGTTTGAAGGTGTATGGGATGTTACTAGCGAGATAGAAAGTGATCAGAATCAAGAACCTATTATTCATTCCGCTAAATTTATTCTTAATACTTCTGGTGATTTAATAGCTGACCGTGAATACAACACTAAGTCTTATGCTTTGAGCACAAAGACTGGTGGTTTTTTATCAGTAAAGAATGATCCTAAATCTCCTAATCGTCAGTTTGCTAAATTAACCGAAGATAGGTATTTAGAGACAAAGATTATAGGAAGACTTCAAGAAAAAATAGACAATAATATTTTTATTACTGATGAATTAATTTTACAAATTCTTCATACACCAGAATTTAGCAGGGTTAGCCAGGTCGAAACATTAACTGAATTTAAAAAATGTGGATCTATTCAAAATAATATAATAAATATGAGTGATTTTAATATTTGTGGAGAACAATTTCAGGCGATTTATAATCAACCTGGGCAAAATCTGATTTCTTTGCCAATTAAAACAGAGAAATCCAAATTAATACTTAGAAAGACTAATGATGATTAGTTATTGCTAATTGATCTTCAATGAAGTCTCTCCATTTAAAAAGATTTTGCAGACTTGGATCGTTTACATATATAGAACAACCTTGGCCAGTTAGATTTTCTCCAGATGAATTTGGAAATTTGAGTAGTGATAAGTGTGATGCTACAGAAATATCAGCAATAGAAAGCTTGTCTCCAATAAGAAAGTTTTCTTGATTAATTAAATTTGATAGGTTTTCTAGATTTAATTTTAGAGATTCTTTTTCTTTCTGGTTTATTAATCCAGAAATTTGACTAGCAATCTTTGTAGGAATATTAAAAAGAGGTTTTTGCATAGAATCCGAAATTTTGTTGGAGAATAAAGAGGAAATCAATTTTGGATTCTTCGACAGCTCTTCCAAAAAGACAATTTTTATAGATTTTGCCAAAGTTGTATCTGCCCAATTCTCAATTATTTGGACCTGAGAAGCTTCCTTTAGACCCTCTGGAATTAATTTTGGTTCTATTTCAATTTTCTCTAAGTGTCGTATTATTGAGCTTGAATCATGGATTATTGTTTCGTTATCAAAAAGCACGGGTAATTTTTTTTGTCCTGTTTTTTGAAAGATATCTATTTGCCCAACGGCTGGAGTTATCTCAACGGTTCGATATTCAAGCTTTTTTGCAGCCAAAGCCATTCTTACTTTCAAGCAATAAGGTGAGTGCCTAAATTGATGAAGTTCCAACATTTTAGGTTCCTTCAAATGGTTAGCAGAGTAGCTATTAATTCAGTCTTTTGGTGGTGAAAAATGGGTGAGTTTTTTTCTAATGTTTCTAGATATCCAAAATATCTCATCACGATAGTCTTGGGGGTTTTCACAGCTGCAATTTCTCCATTAATTAAACGAGGTAGTAATCCGATCACAGCGATTGCTCTCGTTGGGGCGTTGTTAAGTGGACTTCTGACAATAGTTTTCTTATTAAAGGCTATGGCTTTCCCTGAAGCAATTACTTAGTTATGGCTAATTCAAGAAGGGTTGAAAAATTAGCAGCTTTACTAAAAAGAGAAGTTAGTGAGCTTTTAGTTAATGGGATTAGAGATGAAAGAATTCATCAAGCTATGATTACCATTACATCTGTTGAAGTTTCAGGTGATTTACAGCATGCAAGAATTTTTATCAGTCTTTTTGGTGAAGAGAAAAAAAAGGATGAAGTATTAGTTGGTTTAGAGGAAGCAAAGGGATTTATTCGTGCTGAGCTTGCTCAAAGACTTCAAATGAGAAGATCTCCTGAGCTTGTATTTAAGATTGATAAAGGTATGACAAAAGGTCCTGAAGTTTTAGATCTTCTCAATGCATTAGAACTTGAACGTAAAAGTAAAGACTTATAGATCAATCAAAATTCTTGATGAATAAATCTGATCTTAGAAGACAAGTAGCTGAATTATTTATAGTTCGAGCAAGTGGATTTAATCTTGATTCGCAACGTCTATACCCTAACTTAGAGGAATCTAATTCAAATCTAAAAAGACTTTTAGAAGAAGGTGTTGGTGGAGTTATTGTTCTAGGAGGAACTGTAAAAGAATTAGAAATTCGTTGCAATATCTTAAAAAAATGGTCTGGTAAACCTCTTCTTTTATGTGCTGACATTGAGGAAGGTGTTGGTCAAAGATTTTATGGAGGAACAAAGTTTGTTCCTCCAATGGGTATTGCTCAGATTTATAAAAAAGATCAAAATTTGGCAATTTCTATTGCTGAGAAAATTGGTTATTTTACTGGTAAAGAAGCAAAAAAAATTGGTTTAAATTGGCTATTAGCCCCAGTCTGTGATATCAATAACAATCCAAATAACCCAGTTATAAATCTAAGAGCTTGGGGAGAAGAACCTGAAACAGTAAAAAGTTTAACTTGTGCTTTTCAGCGGGGTGTTTCTAGATCAAAAATGCTGACTTGTGCAAAACATTTTCCTGGGCATGGAAATTCCGAAGTTGACTCTCACTTGGATTTGCCAGAAATACATAATGACTTATCTAAATTAGAGAAATTTGAGTTAATTCCATTTGAGTCTTTAATCAATCAAGGAGTAAATAGTGTCATGATCGGGCATTTACTTTTTCCAAAGATTGATCCTATTTTTCCTGCAACACTTTCAAAAAGAGTGGTTACTGATTTGTTACGTATCAAATTTAAATACGATGGTTTAGTAGTCAGTGATGCCTTAGTTATGAATGCAATAACAAATAAATATAGTAGTGGTAAGGCTGCAGTTATGGCATTTGATGCAGGAATTGATTTGATTATGATGCCAAAAGATATTGACGAGGCAATTGATTCTCTTGCCGATGCTTTTTATTCAGGAAAAATTTCTTTAGAAAGGTTAAACATTTATAGAGAAAGAAGAAAAAAACATCTTTATTAAGTTAGCAACGAAGATGAGTTCAAAACAGAAGCTTTGAACTATG
>OBPD01000025.1_pt1 | contig 17519 bp, 18 predicted proteins | sample 1494311 | NCBI WGS metagenome assembly OBPD01 (sample SAMEA3275629, study PRJEB22092) | marine metagenome | biome: Marine; feature: Surfacel waters; material: Sea Water | collected 2014-06-20T10:00:00+00 | depth 75 m | reverse complement strand
TGGTTCCAAGTCTCAAAGCTAAAACCCCTGCAAAAATAACCATTAAAAATGATATGCCAGCAAGATCAGGTGAATTTATACCTAGACCTGAGGAAAAATCTACTTTAGAAAGATCAAATGTACTTTGAACTCCGATTAAAAGGTTCATCATCTCTAAGCTGCTAATTTCTATTATGCTAACTCAAGATTGAAATGATCTTTTATCTTTTGAGCTTCTACTATCAACTCTTATGCAGTTTTGTAATAATTAGGATTGTCCTGCTTATCAACTGACGAATTAAAAATGTCTTTAAGTTCTAAAGAATGGGAGAGTAAAATAAAAAAATCATCATTTTCGGTATCGCTTTTCTGGGCTTTAAAAAGCACTATTTATGCCTGGTGATATAGGCCAAATGTCTAAATATGGTGCATTTAAAAAATCTCCATACCACCTCCGTACCGTTTTTATAGATTCTCACTTTGTACCTTGATGAACTAAAAACCCTGAAAATGCATCTATATTTTGGTTAGGCATTAAAAAAGCACCTTTAAGGCGCTTAATAATGGTGCCAGGACCCAGATTTGAACTGGGGACACGGCGATTTTCAGTCGCCTGCTCTACCAACTGAGCTATCCCGGCTTTAACACCTAATAATCTACCAATTCGTAAGTACCTTATTGAAAATAAATTGAAATCTCCTGATTTTTCTTTTGTCTAATTGCAAAAGCAATTTGAAAATCATGAGAACGCTAGCTTCCTTATGATTTGGTTGGGAGCAAATTTCATAACGTGGGAATAGCTTTAATCATCCTAACCAATGTTTTATGTGCATCTGAACAGTCTTGAAGAATATGATCAAATTTTATTTCTAATGTCTCTTCATCAATTTTAATCTGAACAGCTTCTGGGGATAGGCTTATCATTTTTGCTGATTTAAAAGTTTTAATTTTTCCATAATATTTTGCATATGCATTGACAGCATCCTCATGGTCTTTGTTCATATGATTACATATTCTTGTACTTGACTCTTGGGTGATTGGCTCGGAGTTCATGAAATTTTTTTGTTAGTGACTTTAGAAATTAATTAATAAGTTAGATAGATTTAAAGAAATTCAGATTAAAAATTTTCTAAAGAATTTAATCCTTTATTCATGATAATCCCTGCAAAGCAATACTCGCTACTCCAGCAGCGGGGGGGGTGTTGCATATTTTTATTGGTATGCCAATTTCTCTTTCTCTTATTTTTTTCCAAGTAATATTTTTTGCACCTCCTCCAATAGTAATTATTTGCCGAGGTAAATCAGCTCCTAATTCATTAAGTTTTTGCCAGCCTCTTGCTTCTATTTTCGCTAACCCTTCAAATAATGCATGAAGATAAAGAGAATCACTGACTGGTCTTGGATCAAGTTTAGGTTGTAAATTGGGGTCATCTATTGGAAATCTTTCTCCTTGACTTGACAATGGAAGAAGGTTTAATCCTGATGATTTATTAGGATTTATTTGTTTGCTTAATTCTGCAATATATTCAAGATTAAAGAAATCTAGTAGTATCGAAGCCCCTGTATTAGATGCTCCACCAGATAGCCAATTCCCTAACAATTTATGATTTGAAATACCTTTCCCCTCCAAGGGGTTATTTACAAATTTTTTAATTACTATTGTGCTACCAAGGATTGTTATCCCATCATTTTTATTAGGGAAAGTGGCTAAAACCCCAGCATTAGAATCTGTAGTTCCTGCTATGACTTGAAGATTTTTTGGTAAATTTAGTTCATTTGCTTTCTTGGTGCATACATTTCCCATTATTTGACCTGAAGGAATTATTTTCGGAAGACATTTTAACCATTTTAAATTTTGAAAATTTTCTGGCCATGAACTATTTGATATTTCCCAACCCATCCTAATATTGTTACCTTCTTCCCCATACTCCCAATTATTTATAAGCCATCCACTAATCCAATCTGCTTGGTGCCTTAAGATTATTTCATTACCATATAAGGCTAGAAGTTTTAGTGCTCTTCCAACACTTCCACTTACGCTTGATCCTGCACATTCTTTAGTAAATAGATTTTCTATCTCGTATGAATATTCCGAAAAGGGTAAGAAATAAGGTAGGGCTTTCCCTAGAGGAACTCCATCTCTATTGCACGCTAGAAGTGTTCCAGAGGTTCCAGCTACTGAACAAGAAACCAACTTTTCTTTAAGATCTTTTGGAATTTCTTGTATTAGAGTTTTGAGGCTATTTATCCAGTCTCCAGATATTTCAAGACCTTTAGAGTATTTTGTTGATGATGTGAATAGTATTTTTTTTTTAGCATTAATGATTGCAATCCTTACGCCTGATGTACCAAGATCTATACCAAGTACAAAAGAATTGTTTAACATTTTTTTTATTAAATTCTTTTTATTTGAGTAAACTTAGTTCTTTTGCTTTTTGAGATACGTCCTCCCATGGGAGAAGAATATCCGTTCTGCCAAAATGACCATAGGCCGCAGTATCTCTATAAAAACGTCCACCTCTAATACTTGGTAGGTTTTGAAGATCGAATGCTTTAATAATTGCACCTGGTCTTAGATCGAATTGATCTTGTACAAGTTGTGTTAGTTCAGAGTCTGAAACCTTTCCTGTCCCAAATGAATCCACAAGTATCGATATAGGTTTTGCGACTCCGATTGCATAACTTAATTGAACTTCAACTTTTTTTGCAAGATTTGCTGCAACTAATGCCTTCGCAACAAATCTTGCTGCATAAGCTGCAGATCTATCAACCTTAGTAGGGTCTTTCCCTGAAAAAGCGCCTCCACCATGTCGAGCATATCCACCATAGGTATCAACAATTATTTTTCTTCCAGTTAGACCTGCGTCGCCTTGGGGTCCCCCGATAACAAATTTCCCTGTGGGATTAACAAGGAAGCGAGTTGATCCTTTAGCAGGTTTCAGAGGCAGGTCTTCGGTAGCAGGCTCAACAACAAATTTCCATAGGTCTTTAGCAATTCTTTTTTGAATTTCCTCTTCAAGAGTTATTCCATCTACTTCGGATTTATGCTGAGTAGAAATCAGTATTGTGTCTATGGAGCATGGTACTCCGTTTTCGTATGAGACACTTACTTGGGTTTTGCCATCAGGTAAAAGATAATCGATTAATTGTTGGTGCCTAACTAATGCCAGCCTTCGTGCTAATCGATGAGCGAGACTTATTGGCAATGGCATAAGTTCAGGAGTCTCGTCACAAGCAAATCCAAACATGATCCCCTGATCACCAGCCCCTACTTGATCGAGCGGATCTGTTGAATGGTCTTCAGCTTCATTTACACCTTGAGCTATATCTGAAGACTGTTGGTCAAGTGCGACTAGAACGGCGCAACTATTAGCATCGAATCCGCCATCACTTGCACTTCTATATCCAATGCTTTTGATAACTTCTCTGACAAGCTTATTAAAATCCACCTCTGCTTTTGAAGTTATTTCTCCAGTTATTAAACATAAGCCAGTATTAACAACTGCTTCACATGCGACTCTGCTGGTTGGATCTTCACTTAGGCATGCATCTAAAACTGCGTCACTCACTTGATCACAGATTTTGTCTGGATGCCCTTCAGTGACAGATTCAGATGTGAAAACGTATCTACTCATTTAAAATATTAATATTCAATATTTTAATAGCTTGAATGAATTTTTAATTGATTTAATTTTTCTATAAGAAATTTTTTTTCAGTCAGAACGGGGGGGGTTTGCCAGCCACCATTAAAACCAACTGCTATTGTTATACCAGCTTCTTTGGCCATTCTTAAATCAGTATCTGCATCTGAAATAAGAGCACAATCTGAAGGGTTAAAGTTCATTTTTTTGCAAAGTTCTATAACTGCTTCTGGATTGGGTTTAGAAGGTTTATTTTCAGCACTCCAATGATAATCAAATATACCTTCCAATTTATTCCTGCAAATAAATTCTTCAATCCCTCCTTGTGTATCATTTGTCATTAATGCAATAGATACTCCTTCTTTTTTTAGAGAAACCAATAGATCTAAAGCTCCTGAAATTAGATTTCTATGCTTCTGCGCATTACCTTTTTGATTAAAAAGGTAAATATCTACTTCATCGAAGATTTCTTTACCTATTGAAAGTGATTGAAACCAATCGAAACCAAATAAAGTAAAGATTGTCGCAGTTGATATAATGTTTTGCTCTCTAGAAGCTATAGCTAAAGTTGCATCAGCTGAAAGACAATTTTTCTTTAATCCATAAACAGAAATAAGTAATTTTTTTAATAACCAAATTTTAATATTGTTTAGTTTTAATTTTTTAAGTTTATCTTCAAAAAAATTTATCCTAGTTTTAGCCAGTTCTAATAAGTACTCCTCACTATTTGATAAGGTTCCATCCTTATCAAATATTACTGCCTTAATAAAACCAACAGAGCTATTTTTTATTAATAGTTCTGCCATTTCAATAAATGTAAATAATCAAATAGTCATTACTGCAATAGGATCTTCTCCTTCTTCTGCTTGCTCAAGAAGCATTTGTTTGTATCTTGCTGCCATCTCTTCAGCCTTGTCAAAAACTTTTTGAGGGTCAGTCAGCATGTCTCCAGGTTCTGGTTCAAGCGCCTTCGTCGATAGAGAAATTCTTCCTCTTTCAGCGTCTAGATCAATAATCATGACCTTCATTTGATCATTGACATTTAATACTGAGTGAGGAGTTTCAATATGCTCATGGCTTATTTCAGAGATGTGAAGAAGTCCACTTACGCCACCAATATCTATAAATGCACCATAAGGTTTAATTCCTCTGACTGCTCCTACAACAACTTCTCCAACTTCAAGGCGATTCATTTTTCTTTCGACTAAAGCCCTGCGATGACTTAAAACAAGCCTATTCCTTTCTTCATCAACTTCTAAGAATTTCAATGGCAAGAAATCAGCAACTAGTTCTTCTTTCGCCTTTCTAGTGCTTATGTGTGATCCAGGAATAAAGCCTCTGAGCCCTTCAACTCGAACAAGTGCACCGCCTCTATTTGTAGCAAAAACCTCGGAATAAATTGTTGCATCTTCTTTTTGTAATTGTCTAACTCTTTCCCAAGCTCGTTGATATTCAATTCTCCTGATGGATAAGGATAATTGACCATCCTCATTTTCCTCAGTCATTATAAAAAATTCTCTAATTTCTGAGGGCTGTAAAACATCACTCAGACCCTCGACTCTATTTATTGAGACTTCTTGCATAGGCATAAAAGCAGCTGTTTTCGCTCCAATGTCAATCATTGCTCCTTTCGATTCAAGAGCAAAAACTGTTCCATTGACTATGTCACCAGGTTTAAAATTGTAGTCGTATTTACTTAGTAAAGATGCAAATTCATCAAGTGTGAAACCTGCACTTTCAAGATCACTCTTATTAATTCTGCTTGAAGAGTCATCAGCAGCAGGAATGTTTTTGGGAATATCGTCTTCTTTTAATTCACTAATTGAATTTTCTTCAAACTCTGCACTTGTGGCATTTGAAACAGTTTCTTCAGGTATAGATGTCTCTTTTTCAGGATTTTTTTCTTCAATTTTGCTTGCTGGATTTTCAGACATGCTTGAATGGCGGTCTGCCTTTTTAGAACAGTGCGATAGGAATACAAAATGGCCCGCCGACCAAATTGAGATTAAATTCTACTTTATTGATAGGTCTTTCTAGTTAAATAACTGATGCCAATTGTTCTTTTTTTATTGGTTTTAGTGCTTCAAGGGTTTTCATGAAATCATTAATTCCATTAAATTGTCTATAAACAGATGCAAATCTGATATAAGCAACTTCATTAATATCTTTTAAATGTGTAAGAACCATTTCTCCAATCTCAATTGATTTGATCTCTTTACAAACTCCTTGATTGAGTTCTAGCTCTATTTCGTCAACAATAAATTCAATTTTAGATCCATGTATAAGTGTTTTTTCACAGGCTCTGTTTAGGCCATTAATTATTTTACTTCGATTGAATAATTCTTTTGCTCCGCTTCTTTTTAAAACATTAATTGGTGTTGTTTCTACTCTTTCATAAGTAGTAAATCGGAAGTCGCAATTTAAGCACTCCCTTCTTCTTCTTACGCTTCTTCCAGAATCAGCCGAACGAGATTCAAGAACTCGACTGTCTGTATTTTGACAAGATGGGCACTGCATGCAGCCCTTTTTAACGATTTAACTAACTTTAAACATTTATTTGGCTTCTGAGAAGGGGTAGATTAAATAAAACTACTTTTAGACTTAAAATATTTTTTTAATTTCAAGTCTAAACAATAAAAAAAGCCCTGAATTTTCAGGGCTTTTTTTATTGTTATTTTACTTGTCGTATTTCGGAGGATCACGAAATGCGACAGCAAAGAAGAGCGTTACAAGTGCCAAAGTAAGTATTAGCACGTAGGAGAAAGCTTCCATCTAAGTTCTCGGTATAAAGGGGGTAAAGAATCCTGATTTAGGCTCGACCAGGAACTCGGCGGGTAGATTCGTCTCCAAGTTTTTTGAAGAGACCAAACTCAACCTGATCCCCAAGCTCTGGATCGATACCTGAGAATCTGTCGCCAAAGAGAGTCCTAGCGGCGTGCCACCAGTGCCCGAAGAGGAATAGTAAGCCAAAACACAAGTGAGCATAAGTGAACCAGGCTCTTGGAGAGCTTCTGAATACACCATCTGACTTGTATCTATCTCTGTCAAACTTGAAGGCCTCTCCAAGCTGAGATTTTCTAGCTAGACGTTTAACTATTACTGGATCAGTAAATGTTTGTCCATTTAATTCACCACCATAAACAGTAGCTGTGACTCCAGTTTGTTCAATGGAGTACTTAGCTTCGGCTCGACGGAAAGGGATGTCAGCTTTGACATTCCCATCCTTGTCTTCAAGAATGACAGGGAAGTTCTCAAAGAAATTTGGAATTCTTCTTACTTCTAAGTCATTGCCATCGCTATCAGTAAATGAGATGTGACCTTGCCATCCACTCGGTACTCCATCTCCATTAACCATTGCACCAACTCTAAATAGTCCTCCTTTGGCGGGACTATTACCTACATAGTCGTAGAAAGCAAGTTGCTCAGGAATGGATGCATAAGCCTCAGCTTTCGATGCACCATCATTCATAGACTCTTGAACTCTGCGGTTGATTTCAGTTTTGAAATAACCAGAATCCCATTGATATCTAGTAGGACCAAATAATTCAACTGGAGTTGTTGCTGATCCATACCACATTGTTCCAGCAACTACGAAGGATACAAAAAGAACAGCTGCCAAAGCACTTGCTAGAACGCCTTCAAGACTTCCTAGCTTTAGAGCCCTGTAGAGCCTTTCTCCAGGTCTATTGGTGATATGGAATATTCCACCAATTATTCCTAAAAGTCCTGCCCCAACATGATTGGCGACAATTCCTCCAGCATTGAATGGATTAAATCCTTCTGCACCCCAGACTGGAGCAACTTTTTCTACATGCCCAGTTAATCCATATGGATCAGAAACCCATATGCCTACTGATGAACAATGAAATGCGCCAAAGCCAAAGCATGTCAGGCCGGCTAAGAAAAGATGAATTCCAAATATTCTTGGAAGATCTAAAGCTGGCTCTCCAGTGCGGGAATCTTCCCACAATTCAAGGTCCCAATATGTCCAGTGCCATACGGCAGCGAGCATCAGGAGACCACTGAAAACTATATGAGCTGCAGCAACACCTTCGAAGCTCCAGAAACCGGGGTCAACTCCGGTTGCTCCAGTTATATCCCATCCGTTCCAGCTTCCTGTAATTCCTAGGCGGGCCATAAAGGGCATGACATACATGCCTTGGCGCCACATTGGATTAAGTACTGGATCAGAAGGATCAAAAATGGCCAATTCATATAAGGCCATTGAGCCGGCCCAGCCGGCTAACAAAGCAGTATGCATGAGGTGCACGGCCAAGAGACGGCCGGGGTCGTTGATAACGACTGTGTGCACCCGATACCAGGGCAATCCCATGGGTCAGGTTCGTATAACGAAGCTGCTTAATGCAGCAAGACTCGCATGATCGTAAATGGTATTGCTTGAGTTAATGCACAGGATGTAGAGACCTGAAATGACTTTTGACACTCTTGAGTAAAATCTAGCTGGTTTTGAGGGGCTGAAAATTGCGAATAGACAGTCTCAGACTAGAAAAAATTAAAAAAAAAAGAAAAAGAAGAATTTTTCGAATTTCAATTGATTTTGTAATTTTAAGACGTTTTCGTATCAAATTAATTTTAAAAAATTAAAAATCCGAGCTTAAATCAACTTGAAATCGATAGTTTGAAAATTATTTTTCGTGACACTTCAAATTTATGATAATTGAAAAACTTTTTAAAATTATAATTTTTCGGCAAATTACAAAATCTCAGTCTCTTTGATTTAAAACCCAGTTTTTCTGCTGAAGGGATATATAGTTTGTTTCAGTAAAATTTGTTCTGAGTAAAAACCTCGGTTATGGAAACCACTAGTTTTGGCTTTGCCGCAAGTCTTTTATTTGTTGGAGTACCAACTATTTTTCTTATCGGTTTATTTGTTTCTACCAGTGATGGTGAGAAATCAAGCTTTTATTCTGATACCAGCAAGGGTAGATTGAGCCCTGAGCCTAAAAAGTGATTTAGGACTTTTCTAATCAAAGATCTCAAGTTTTTGCTCGAGGTCAATATCACTATTGAGGTTTTACCGTAAAGGTATTGCTTCAAAGTTTTAATATAAAATTAAACGACTAAGATAATTGGTTCTTATTGCGGATGAGTTCAAAAAATAATAGATGGATATTAACAAAAACAGTTCTTCCCCAGCACACTGACCATGCAGGGGTCATGTGGCATGGCTCTTATTTAAACTTTTTAGAAGAGGGGAGAATTGATGCTTTTGATAAAATCGGTCATTCGTATCCAAAACTATCTGAAAAGGGTTTCGAAATTCCAGTTGTTTCAATTCAACTTAGATATAAAATATCTTTTATTCATGGTGAAAAGATTCTTTTAGCGAGTCAATTTAAGCTGGAAAATAAAATACGACTTACTTGTAAAACTTTATTTTTAAAATCAAATGGTGATATTGGCGCAGAGGCAATAATAGGACTTGTTGTTGTAAGAAAAACAAATGAATCTATAAAGTTAGTAAGAGAATTACCAGTACAAATTAAAAATATATTATTAATGCTAGAAGAGGGACCAAAATTATAAGGAATTCAAGAATCTATTATGTTTAAATCCATTCCAGGTGACGCTTTTCTTAAATGGAGAAAAAAAATGATATTGATAGGCGGTAGGAAAGTTGATTTTGATTGGCTTTTGGATATGGTCGCTGGAGTCTCTTGGGCTAAATTGCAAAGCATTATTTTGAATCCTGAGAAGTTTATTTCCTTAGATATCTCAACTGATGAATTAGAAGTTATTTGGAAATCTCATTTAAAAGATCAAACCCCACTTCAGTATTTGATCTCTAAGTGCCCTTGGAGAGATGTTGAGTTAGAGGTTTCAGCAGAGGCTCTTATCCCTAGGCAAGAAACAGAATTTTTGATTGATATTGCTTTGAAAAAAATTACTAATTTTGATTCTGGAAGATGGGCTGATCTTGGTACAGGCTCTGGAGCTATTGCAGTATCTTTAGCTAAATCTCTTCCTAATTGGAATGGACACGCAGCTGATATTAGTAATGAAGCATTAGAACTAGCAAAAAGAAATTTAAAAGCTATTGTGCCAAATGCGAATGTGAGATTTTCTTTGGGTGATTGGTGGGAACCTTTGAAAAGATGGAGGGGAAGATTTGATTTGGTTTTAAGTAATCCTCCTTATATACCCTCCGATTTAGTTGAAGAGTTAGAACCAGTTGTTAAAAACCATGAGCCAATTATTGCTTTGGATGGTGGAGAGGATGGAATGAATGCTTCTAGAAAAATCATCCTTGGAGCATTAAATGGACTTGCCAAAGGAGGTTGGTTGATTCTTGAACATCATTATGATCAAAGTGAAAAGATAACTAGTTTTATGAAGAATATTGGAATGGAAGAAGTTTCTTTTGAAAAAGATTTAAGTGGAATCAAGCGCTATGCAATTTGTCGCAGAAAATGAAATGATCACTCAGCAATTTGGAATCTTTGACTTGGCTTTAAAGTTGAAAAAGGGATCTTTAGCTTTATTTCCTACTGATACTTTGCCAGCACTGTGTTCATACCCAAAATACTCAAAAAAAATTTGGACTATTAAGAAAAGGCCTTCAAGTAAGCCACTTATCCTGATGGGAGGTTGCTCGGATGATTTGTTTGAATTTGTTCATCCTTGTGCTTTGGAAGAAAGCTTGCAATTGGCAAAAATCTATTGGCCTGGAGCATTAACAATGGTTTTGCCAACAATAGGCAATTTTTCTAAATATTTGAATGGTAATTCAAATTCTGTTGGTTTCAGAGTCCCCGCACTAAGAATTGCAAGAGATTTGCTTATGCAAACTGGTCCTCTTGCAACTACAAGTGCAAACATTTCTGGAGAAACACCTGTCAAAGATGCGATGGAAGCTTCGATTCAATTCCCGGAGATTCCAATACTGGCTCCTATCCCTTGGCCAAGTTCTTCTGGCATGGCAAGCACAGTTGTTGAATGGAAAAATGGAAAGTGGAATTTGTTAAGGCCTGGTTCAGTCGTTTTGAAATAAAAGTAACGAATGATTTATCTGTTATTCATAGTTTTGATAGTGCAATCTATTTTTTGGTGGCTTTTCAGACTCCCCATAATGAGTTTTGATTGGATTTTTCAATTAAAATTTTTCAACCTATTTATTGCAGCTTTTTTGATTTGGATAATCTCTGGTAAATCTAAATAGTTCTTTCAGTTCTGGTTTTTAAATGCCGGCTAACAGATTTGAACTGATGACCTTCGCTTTACAAAAGCGCTGCTCTACCGCTGAGCTAAGCCGGCAATCTTTTTATCCTACCTAAAAAAGTAATCTAAAAGTTAATCCATTTAAGAAATTTGTTGAAAATACTTTTTAAAATATCTTTTTGATCTCATCCAACAAATCAATGCCATTTTGAAATTGATTAAGATTTTTGATCTGTGCCTTCAGTTTCTGGAGAATCTACTTCTGACTGATTCTTAGGCTCTTTAAGTTGGATTTGCCCAGTCATAGTTCTTTTTATTGGTAGGTTTGCAACTAATGCGGTCATGCGATCCTCTGTCTCAAGACTTACTGCTCCTTCATCCACATCTATCTCTACATACTTTGCGACCACCTCAAGTATTTCTTTTCTCATTTGATCTAAAAGTTCTGTACTGAGATCTGATCGATCATGAGCTAGAACAAGTTGCAACCTCTCTCTCGCGGTACTAGCGCTAGCAGGCTGTCTACGTAGTAACTTGTTGATAATGTCTCTAAGTGTCATTGCCATTGCTTTAGAAAATTTTTGTTTGCATTAGTCTTCTAAATTTCGCACCAAATCCAGAAATCTCCTCTGCTGGATCAATAAGTGGAATATCTTCTCCTTGTAATCTCTTTGCAATATTTAGATAACATTTAGCTGCTGGGGAATTAACGCTATTTAAAGTTAGTGGCTCACCTCGGTTTGTACTTACAATTACTTGTTCATCCTCTAGCACAAGGCCAAGTAAAGGTAAGGCTAAAATATCAGTCACATCATCGATAGAAAGCATTTCTTGGTTGGCCATCATCTTTGGCCTAACTCTATTAAGAACTAATTGGACTGGTTTAATGGAATTTGTGTTAAGTAGACCAATTACTCTGTCTGCATCTCTTACTGCTGATACCTCAGGGTTGGTAACTACAATTGCTTCTTGAGAGGCTGCCATAGCATTTTTAAATCCATCTTCAACTCCTGCAGGGCAGTCAATTAAAACGTAATTGAACTGTTCTTTTAACATATCTACTATTCGCTTCATATCATCGGGTTTTAACCAATCAAGCATTCTTGGATTCCCCGCAGGAAGTAAAGATAGATTGGATTCTTGCTTGTGCTTCACTAAGGCCTGATCAAGTCTGCATTCCTCCTCTAGAACTTCTTGAGCCGTATATACAATTCGATTTTCAAGACCTAATAGTAAATCCAAATTTCTCAGACCAAAGTCTGCGTCTAAAACAGCAGTGGTTAACCCCTGCCTTGCTAATGAAATGCCAAGATTAGCTGTCAGGGTTGTCTTGCCAACCCCACCCTTTCCTGAGCAAATAAGAATGACGCGTGTATCTGTCGCCACTGACCTCCTTGGATTCGACAAACTTTAGTTCGATTTTGATGAAGAAAAAAGCTTTATTGTTAGATCGGTTGCATTGGGTTTGCTTTTGAAGACATCTTTAAGCATTTATGAAGTAATTTTTTCTTGCTTTTTGTCCAAAAACATACTGGTTTTTGTTTTCTAATTATGTGGTCTCCAGTGGGGAAATTATAATTTCTTCAGAATCGATTCTTGCTTGTTCTGCAAGACCAAATTGAGTCTTCTCCTTAGGACCTCTAGCAACTTTTTTAGCGATTCTTAGTTGAACAGGGCTAAGTTGAAGTGCGGATATTTTTGCTTTAGAGTTTCCTTTGCTGCCTGCATGGGCAATTCCAAGTAATCTTCCCCAAATAATTATATTTCCCTCTGCGCTAACATTTGCCCCTGGATTAACATCTCCAAGGATTAACAAATCCCCAGGACTTTCAAGATATTCTCCTGACCTGACAGTTCCTTGATGAAAGTGAGTTTTTGAAAAAGTTGGATTTTTCTTGTTTATCTCTGAGGTATTTTTTGAAGAACTTTCTATAAATTGAGATTTATAACCTAGTGATTGAGAGCTTACAATCGTCTTTGGAGATGATGAGCAAAAACAAATAATCTTACAATTATATTGATTCGCAATTTCTATTATTTCTGATATCTCTTTACATGAAAGATCGATATTTTCAGCATCTATTTCTAAATTATTTGACTTAAGTATTTTTAATTTATTTTTTAAATCTATTTTCCAATTAGGATAGTTTCTACCCTCTATATTGATTATTATTTTTTGACTTTTTGAATTCATTTCTAAATGTGTTTCATTTTTAGTTTCTCAATTTCTATTTTTAATTCAATTTCTATTTCTTTTGGATAAATCAACCATGAAGCTTGATTAGGCTGAATTAATCTATCAACTAATGGTGAAACTCTCTCTAGAGCTTGTAACTTATCTCCGTCCCATAAACGAAGTCCATGTTTATAAGGATGGTAACTTTTTACTACTTGTTCTCTTAATCCACAGGATATATCTGGCTCAAGGCAATATTTTTCAGATAGTTTTCTAGCTTTTGCTAGAGATTCTAGTCTCGTCTCTAAAGTAAAGGAGGATATATTTAGTGCTTTTAATAAATTTCTATGTATAAAGCGCTTACAGAGATTAGATAGATTGTTGGAACTACAGTCTTGCCATCTATGGATATGATATCCAGTTACTATGTCATCATTAGATAAAAAACTTTCTAGGCTCATTTTTTCATGATTCCAAAGCCATTCAGACATGCTTTTATCTGCCCATAAGTTTTGTGGGCCAATTTTTCTTGCTGTTTTTATAATTTGCTCTAATAACCAATTGCAAACTTCATTTAATCGATGATTGTATACGCTTCTATACATTAGATTCCTTATAACTAAATAATGCTCAACTGCCATTAATCCTTTTGGGTGTATTGCTAAATCTCCATCAGGTGAAATTGTCATTGCTGAAATTATCCGGTCTATATCTAACTGACCATATCTTGCCCCAGTTGTATAACTATCTCTCATTAAATAATCAAGTCGATCACAGTCTAGCTGACTACTAATTAACGAAATTATTGATTTTTTTTCTGCTTTTCTCGATTGAATTAAATCTGAAATTGCTTTTGCATTTCCTTTCCCATATTTATTAAGTATCGTAGTTATTTCTTTACTTGAATTTATTAATTTAGCGGTCCAAGATTCATGTTTTATCTTGAAAATTTCTTCACTTGTGTGACTGAGTGGTCCATGACCTAGATCATGTAAAAGCGCAGCACCATAAATAATGAATTTATGCTCTTTTAATCCAGAATCAACATTTAATAAATGATTGATCGCTCTTCTTGCCAGATGAAATACACCAAGAGAATGAGTGAACCTGCTTGATTCTGCACCATGAAATGTCAAGTAAGCAGGACCTAACTGTTTGATTCTTCGTAACCTTTGAAATGGGGAGGAATCTATTAATTCCATCACCATTTTTTCCTCTGGAATCGAACTATTTAATGTAATGGATTGATGAAGAGGGTCGTAATAAGTTCGTGACGACATGACTTATTCAATTTCTTGGCTTATTAATTGTTCTTCTTTTACCAAAGTCTCTTTTGATAATTTTTCTGAGACTTCTTCTTTGTCCAAGGTGGCTTGCATGATCAGCTCTGCATCTAAAAGCCATCTATCTTCATCAGAGCCTGGATTAAGTGGCTCTGGCATTTCCAAGAGGCGATCAGGATCAATTCCAAGATTTTGTATGTCTCTTCCACTAGGAGTTAGATAACTAGCAACTGTTACAGCTAAACCACTGCCATCACTAAGATTGGTCAAAGATTGTATGAGGCCTTTCCCAAAAGTTTTATTACCTATGAGTTCAGATCTTTTATTATCCTGAAGAGCACCAGCAAGAATTTCACTAGCACTTGCTGTCCCCTCATTTACAAGAGTAACCATTGGCCCATCATAAATAGTTTCTAGTCCAGAACTGATGGGATCATTTATGGAATCTCTTTTTTTTGTTTCAACAATCGGCATATTGCTGAGGAAATCGTCAGCAACTGCGAGTCCAGAACTTACGAGACCTCCAGAGTTATTTCTTAGGTCCAAAATTAGTCCATCTATTTCTTTCCCAGAAAGTTCTTCCAATGCTTCCTTGACTTGCTCAGGGACTCCCTCACTAAATTGTGTAATTCTTAAATAACCAAATGTATGTGATTCGTTCCTTATTCTCTTAGTCCTAACTGGTCTTAAATCAACACTTCTTCTTTCTAAAGAAATTTCTTTTATTTCATTGTCAGGCTGCTCTAATTCAACGATTACTTGTGTTCCAGTTTGGCCTCTCAATTTTGCTGCTGTTGCTTCTAGGCCTAATTGTTTTGGGGATTGCCCGTTGACTTTTTTTATAATCGTTCCACTTGTAATTCCTGCATCCGATGCTGGAGAGCCTTCAAGAGGAGATATTACGACTATGTCTCCATCTTCTTTTCTTGCTCCTAATTGAAGTCCAACTCCATTGATTTCACTACCTATATTGCTTTTCTTCATCGCCTCGTAATCAACTGGTCTTAATAAGCGCGTATATGGATCTCCAAGAGGAAGAAGCATTGCTTCAATAGCTGAATAGGCTTGTTGAGAATTGTTTATTGGCTTTTCAAGAGCTTTTTGACGAAGTTTTTTCCATTGAATTTCATCAAATTTCTTAGGATCTAAATAACCCGCATTTACTTGATTCCATGCCTCAATAACAAGCAATTGTCCATCATTTAGGGCAAAAGCGGGCTGAGTAAAGACTTGAAATAAAATCCCAAAGCTAATTAATACTGCAAAAAGTCTTTGCAGTGGCTTAGTTAAAGATTTAACAGATGAGAGCATTGGATTGATCTTTTGCGGCGACCAAGGGGCACATCGAGTAAGATATTTGAAAGTACAGTGCATAAGTGGATGGCGAACTCTTCACCGGTTTATGACTGGTTCCAGGAACGTCTTGAGATACAGGACATAGCTGATGATGTCACTTCAAAATACGTTCCTCCACATGTCAACATTTTCTATTGTCTTGGTGGCATAACACTGGTTTGTTTTTTGATTCAATTCGCGACTGGATTCGCGATGACCTTTTACTACAAACCTACAGTAACTGAAGCTTATAGCTCTGTTAGTTATCTGATGACAGATGTGAGTTTTGGTTGGTTGATTAGATCAGTCCACAGATGGAGTGCCTCAATGATGGTACTCATGCTTATTTTGCATGTTTTTCGCGTTTATTTGACTGGTGGATTTAAAAGACCTAGAGAATTGACATGGATAACTGGAGTGGTTATGGCAGTAATTACAGTTGCTTTTGGAGTTACAGGATATTCATTGCCTTGGGATCAAGTTGGTTATTGGGCAGTTAAAATTGTCTCTGGAGTCCCAGCAGCTATTCCAGTTATTGGAGACTTTATGGTCGAACTTCTTAGAGGTGGTGAGAGCGTTGGGCAGTCAACTTTGACAAGGTTTTATAGTCTTCACACTTTTGTAATGCCATGGCTGTTAGCAGTTTTTATGTTGATGCATTTTCTAATGATTAGAAAACAAGGAATCTCCGGTCCCTTATAATTAAAAATATTTATCTAAATAACCCTTAATTCTTTTAAACCATTCTTAAACCATGTCTACTCTTAAGAAACCTGATTTAACCGATACAAAATTAAGAGCAAAACTTGCTAAAGGTATGGGACACAATTATTACGGAGAACCAGCATGGCCTAATGACCTATTATATATCTTCCCAGTGGTTATTCTTGGGACTATTGCTTGTGTTGTCGGTTTAGCAGTTTTAGATCCTGCATTCCTTGGAGATAAAGCAAATCCTTTTGCAACTCCATTAGAGATTCTCCCTGAATGGTATTTATATCCTGTTTTTCAAATTTTAAGAGTTGTACCTAATAAGTTACTTGGAATTGCTCTGCAGACATTGATACCACTAGGATTAATGATTCTTCCTTTTATTGAAAACATAAATAAATTTGCTAATCCTTTTAGAAGACCAGTTGCAATGTCATTATTTTTATTTGGAACTGTTTTGACAATGTATTTAGGTATAGGAGCCTGCCTACCAATTGATAAATCTCTTACTTTAGGTTTGTTTTAGAATTCTTCCTCTAAGTCCAGCATCAATACATCATCAGGCTCAGCTCTTAACAAATGATGCATTAATAAAAATCCAACAATAGTCCATGTTTGATAAGTCCTAGATTGTTGTCCTACCCAAGTGCCAGTTGGCCCATCAAAATATTCTGCCCATTTTTGTCTTGGGAGTTGGTTCAATTGACTCCAATAACATTCTTCAATAAGAGCCCTCATTTGTCCCATGAGTAAAACATCAGCTTTTGGATATCGTTTTTCATGAAGCAATATAGAAGCACCAAAAAACCATAAAAGACTAGGCCAATGGCCCCCATTGTGGTAGCTCCATGGCCAGTTTTTTGGGTCTGAACCTGTTTTGTTTTGCCATTCTTCGATATCCATTGGAGGATGGCATATCCTCATTGGCATTTGTGCCATGAGGTGTTCACGGTTATGTAGAACCAGACGAAATAATGCTCTCTGTTGAGGTGCTGTCAATACTCCAAACATGCATGCTAATGAATTCCCCAAGCTGTAAAAACGAAAATCTGGTCTACCAGTTCTTATATTTCCAATAAGGTATCCACCTCTATTTTCAAGCCAATCCTGAAGCCATGAAGGGACTACTTGGGGTTGGACATTGAATTCATTTTGATGTTGATCTTCACCGTATTGTTCTGTAGGCCTTCTTCTAAGAACTTGCATCGTTTTGCT
>OBPD01000024.1_pt1 | contig 17577 bp, 13 predicted proteins | sample 1494311 | NCBI WGS metagenome assembly OBPD01 (sample SAMEA3275629, study PRJEB22092) | marine metagenome | biome: Marine; feature: Surfacel waters; material: Sea Water | collected 2014-06-20T10:00:00+00 | depth 75 m | reverse complement strand
TCAGGCGCAAGTGTTTCCTTGTTTCCACTGCGGAGGATCTCAACTCCTCACAAATACATATTTCCGCATCTGATGAAAAACTCAAATATGAGAAGACTGCTTTATTGATTGTCACATGTCACACTTCGCAAAAGTAGTCATTAAAAAGCACCCTGCTTACAAGAAGTCGGGTGCTTTTTTTAACAGAACGATTGTGTGAGGAGTTGTCCTGTTACTTTCTTTCTACTCCAATGAGGACTTTTTGTCACTACTAAAAACAAAATGACTTAGATCATGAGACATAATTGTTTTGTGGTTTTCAAGATTAATTTAGTCTTCTGCGTTCTCAAATTGTTTTGCTAATCTAAAACCCTTTCTTAGAATTAAATATATTCCATATAAACCAGCAATTAACGGAAGAACTATTAGAGGGTTTGGGCTATAACTAGAATAATCTTTCACACCATCGACGTATTCGATCCCTGAGCATTTCAAGTAAAGAAAACTTGTGAATACAATTCCCCAGCCAATGATTGAGAGAATCCCTCCTTTTTTGTCACCTTCATAAAATCTATCTAAACCCCATCCCCAACCAATAGCAAGGATCACTCCTCTTGTGACAGCATTTTTTTCTTGCTTACGTAGCATTGATTTTGTTTGAGTATGTTCGCAATGAACATAACTGAAGAATTGTTAGTTTGCACAAACTGATTAAAGAAGATACTTTTTCTTGTAAAAATTTCGATATCGTTTGCAGAGAAAATTAGGATGAAATCATGCGAAATAGCATTTCAGTCAAAAAAAAATAGAGAATTAGATTGGAAGTGATCAAAATAAATTTTATCTGCACCTTTTGAAGTTAGATCAATTTGAGGATTCCTAAGTTGAGCAATCTTGTTCGGGGGGTGGTCTACTTCAAAAAAAAAAGATAACTTAGTTCAATGGCCTATTACTTTTGACAGTTGCACATCAGACTGATTCGCATTTAAGCCGACGGCTTCAGAAGGATAGTATTACTATCTCAGGAAAGGTTATTTACATTAATCCTTTTCTCTATTGGCGACGTTTCGATAACAATACTGATAGATGGTTGAGAGAGCCTGGTCAGTTAGGAGAGGAGCAGATTAATCTTAATAGAGCTCGTTTTTATCCTGAAGTTGAGTGGACTTTTCTTAGAGACGAAGAGCGGGTTATTAAAGACGCGGCAGTTGAAATGTTTTTAAAAACGCTTGAATTAATAAGTACTTTTCACCCTCATCTTACTGCAGGGCAATTATTAGAAGTAGAGAGAAAAATGGCAGTAACTAAAAAAAAGTCTTTTGAACGTTGGGTAGAAAAATCTTTTAGAAAAAAAATTAATCAAGCTTCAAAAGAGCGCAATAGGTTTGCTAGAGAACGTTTGATAAGAGGTTGGAAAGAATGGTTAACTCTTGAAACTACTCATCAAGCTTTTTTGCCATTCGCAGCAATAATTGTGATGTCAATCTTTGCTGGTTGGTCCATAGGTATTTCTAATAATAGTTGTACACCTTACTTTCCAACGACAGAAACAGGTATTCTTAAGTAGCACTAATAAAGCCATTATGGCTAAAGATCAATTAAGGGATTTCCATTTATTTGCAATGGAGTCTGCTTTGCCATTTGGTATGGGCATTATTAAAAATGCGAAAACTGGTGGATTTCAAAAAATAATGGATGTAATTAAATTAAAAGATCCATTTTCAGAATTCCAGGCTGATGGCGAAACCTCGGCAAAGAAAGTGAGGGATAAGATTGATCAATTGATTCCTGGCTTAGGTTATCCGGTTGTTTCAGTTGATGTAACTGTTGAAGAGAATTATCCTGATTATGAAAGTAATGATAATGATTCTTTAGTTTCAACTTTAAACAGAATTGATAGTGATCTAGATCAATTGAGACGTATGATTAGTAATGACTCATTAAATATACATGATTAGTAAATATTCTTGATTTTTAGAGATGAAGAAGAAAGAAAAATTACATCTAAGTTCTAAAAAGCACGTAGGTGCTTTTAATCAGCCTCTAATTTTCTTTTTGTTTATTTGTTTAATCTTTTCAGTGACAGTTGGGCGTCTTTTTTGGATACAAATAATTAGGGGATCATATTATAAAAAACTTTCAGAGGAAAATAGAGTCAAGCTAATTGCTAATCCACCAATACGAGGAAGATTATTAGATCGTAATGGTGTAGTTCTTGCCGATAATAAACTCTTTTACTCATTAGCTATTCAACCTAGACTTCTAACTAAAAGTGAATGGATTGATCTAAGAAACTCTTTATCTGATTTGTTAAATGTTTCTACTGATCAATTAGAAATTGCATTTAATAGAAGTAATTCTGACACTCCTTATAAAAAAGTACTATTAACTGATTTATCGGTGGAGCAGGTTATTAGGTTTAAAGAACAAGAGAATAATTTGTATGGTGCTCAAATTGATATTGGTTTAATTAGAAACTATCCATATAAGTCTTTAGCTGCACATGCTTTGGGTTATACACAGTTGATAACTCAGAACGAGTTTTCTAAGCTTTCAGAAAGAGGTTATAAACTATCTGATCGAATTGGACGGAAAGGTATAGAGGCTGCTTTTGAATCTCAATTGAGAGGTGCATGGGGAGGTGAAATGCTTGAGATTGATTCAATAGGTACGGTTCAACGCAGCCTAGGTTTAAAGTTGCCAAAAGCTGGTAGGGATATCAAATTAACTCTTGATCTAGAGCTACAACTTACTGCAGAAAAAGTTTTATCTGACAAAATTGCTGGAGCAATAGTAGCTATTGATCCCTATACAGGAGCAATAAGAGCAATTGCTAGTCAACCTACTTTCGACCTTAATTTTTTTTCTCAGCCTTTTACGAATAAACAATATAACGATCTTTTTTTGTCATCAAATCTTCCTCTTTTGAGTAGAGCATTTAATGCATACGATCCAGGAAGTACGTGGAAGCCCATAACTGCTATAGCAGGGATGGAGAGTGGTAAATTTCCTGCTAGTAAAAAATTAAATACGGTTCCTTGTATCACTTATGGGAGTCATTGTTTTCCAGAATATAATAAAAGAGGTTTTGGTTGGATTGGATATGAAGATGCATTTAGAGTCTCCAGTAATACTTTTTTTTATCAAGTTGGGGTTGGTTCTGGTTCGAAGGCTTTATATGATGCGGCAACTAAACTTGGCTTTGACAATTACACTGGCATAGAAACTTTTATAGATGAAAATAAAGGCTTAGTAGGGAACAAGAAATGGGCTGCTGAGGGTCGTGGGTGGGGAAATCCTGGAGAAACTCCTTGGATCGTAGAGGATATGGCTAGTGCATCTATTGGTCAATCTGTTGTTTTAGTTACTCCATTGCAATTAGCACGAGCATATGCAGTTTTTGCAAATGGTGGCTATTTGATTACTCCTCATTTAGTTGATGCCAATATAAACTGGAGATCAGAGAAATATTTAAAAAAAGTTGACATAGAAGACAAAACACTTGAAACAATTCGTCGTGGGCTTCGTAAAGTTGTAACTAGTGGTACTGGTATGGGAATAAATCTAGATAATTCTATTCTTCCTCCCGTCGCTGGTAAAACTGGAACAGCAGAAGATAGTAGTGGAGGTGCTGATCATGCATGGTTTGCTGGATTTGCACCTTATGACTCTGGGGAAATAGTTATTGTTGCTTTTGCTCAGAATACTCCTGGTGGTGGTTCAGTACATGCTCTCCCTATGGCAAGAAAAGTGCTACGGGCTTGGTATGAGCAAAAATCTAAAAATGAGTTAATTAGAAGTAAAGATTAGATATTGAATTAATTAGGATGATTTAGTTGTAGTAGTTGATTTAGAATGGCGTTGATTGATTTATCCTCAGCAACTTTTGATTTATTCGTAGCTAATTGACGACCTAAGACTAAAGCCCCAAGGTGGGTTAATTGAATTCGCATCGAAAGTAATAACTCCATACATCCTCCTCCTGAAAAACTTGCAATTGCAATTGGGCGTTCGTTGAATAAACTTCGAAAATCTGTTCCTTGCACAGACAGCCAAGCTATTGCATTTGTAAGAATTGGAGGAATTGAGCCGTTATATTCTGGTGCACAAATGACCCAGTGTGAGTGGCTCTCCATTTCAGTATTGATTGACTTTAGATTTTCTGGTGCTTTGTCTTTTGAATTATGACGTGGATTAAATATAGGCAAATCATTTTTTGATTCTGTCAAATCAAGTAATTCGCATGAGTAATTTAGTTCTTTGCCTGCGACTAGAAATCTTTTCGCTAATTTGAGATTTTCACCATTACTAGCAGCTATAACAAGAAGCTTTTTATTAGACATTGTGAATTAACAGGGAAGTGTAAATGGATGATGTCATTTTTGTAATGGATCTAGTAGTTCGCTCCGGTTTTTCGATGATGAACTGCTGTTACTCCATCTTTTTTAATGACTTTTCCATATTTAATCTCAGCATATATCAGCCAATGATCCCCACACTCCATTCGTTGACTAACTGTACCCTCCAGCCAGGCTAAAGCTTCGTTTAATAATGGCTGATTGCTTGGACTTAATTTAATCTCAAGATCGGTAAATCTATTATCTCCAGGTTTGAATGATTGGAGAAATTGTTTAAGGAGGCTTTGGTGATTATTTTGCTCTAAAATGTTTAGAGCAAAGTTATCTCCTGTATGAAGTAAGTTTTCTACAGCTCTTTCTTTAGCGACTGCAATAGTAATACCAGGAGGAGAAAAGCTTGCTTGACTAACCCAACTTGCAACCATAGCTCCGCTAATCAGATTATCTTCATCTCCTTTTTGAGCAGTCAATATACATAGTGATCCGACGACCCTTCCTAGTGCATTAATTGTTGGATCACTTTTACTTGTATTTAAACCTACATTAGCCTTTCTTTGTTGACGTAATTTTGCATTAATTAATTGCTTACCAAATTGGATACCTGTTTCTTCAAGTTTTTTAATCATTAAAGGGTCAGGACTAAATTTAATTTTGATAGGTTCGAATCCAAATTTAAAGCCTCCATCTTTTAATTTTTTTTCAAGTAAATCAAGAGCTTCCCCACTCCATCCATAACTTCCAAATACTCCAGCCGGCTTTCCTCTATCTCCCTCAGCCAAAAGCGAGCCAAGTGCTGAAACAATCGGGGTGGGTGCATGCCCTCCTAATGTTGGCGATCCAATTAAATATCCATCTGCTTTACGAATTTCAGTGACTAAGCTATCTGATGCGGTGAATTCACAATTAATAATCTTAACTTTGACCCCTGTTTTACTAATTCCTCTAGCAATGGCATCAGCAATAGCAGCAGTATTTCCATATGCACTTGCAAATAATAGAGCAACTCTTAAGTTGCTGTATTTTTGGCTTTCTCCCCAGCTTTGGTAGTTGTTTAATAAACTCCTCCAACTACCGCTGATTGCAGGTCCATGTCCGGGTACTATCGTATCAATCTCAAAGTCTTCAAATTTTTCGATAATACTATTGACTTGGGTAGACATTGGCGCCATTAGACAATCGAAGTAATGTCTTCTCTCTTCTTCCGTGCTACTACTGTTTAATTCAGCCCATTTTTCTTCATAAACATGAGCACCGAATAATTTATCACTCATCAATAAACCAGTTTGCTTTTCAAAAACAATTAGTCCACCAGGCCAGCGAGCTGTTGGCGCGGGAATGAACGTAACCTCAAAATTACTGTTAAGTGTATGAGTTTCTAATTGTTTGATGATTTGTATATTTGGAAGAACTTCAACTGTCTCCAATGCTTCTTTAGGATTTGTATTTTGCGAGGGTTTTCGTAAATTCCAAATCTCTTTGAATAATTTTGCTCCTGGATTAGAACAAATAACCGTTAAATTTTTATATTTCACATTCATTCTTTTCACAAAAGCTACTTTATTGGGATTGATATGACCCATGACTAACTTTATTGCAGACGAATCACTGCTAATTAATGTCTCAAACTCGTCTAAAAATTCTTTTTCAAATGTTAAACCAGGAGGATGAATTAAAATATAGTCATGTGATTCAGAATGTTCATCTTGAGAAGACTTAAATAAAAAAGAATTAGTGCAACTACCTTTCTCAAGAGAATATTCAACTTCAAATCTTGTTCTTTTTGGGTTTAAGCTTCTTAAGCAAATGAAGTTATCCTCAATGGGAATCTGAATAGTTTTTTTTATTAAAGTGTTTAAATTTGTCGAAGAAATTTTCTCTATTGTCATTGTTAATAATTACTACCAACTCTTCTGTGATGAACTGCTGTTTTACTTTGAGTATTAGATAAATTACCTTTTTCAACTGATGAATAAATGATCCAATGATCTGTTGTCTCCATTCTTTGAATAACTTTACATGAAAGGAACGCTAACGCATCAGATAGAACTGGTCCCCCAGCTGCAAGATCATTCATTAATTCAACTCCTTCAAATCGATTAGCACCTGGTGGAAAACGTTTTAAAAAGTGTCTGAAGAGGTGCAAATAGTTATTTTCTTGAAGGATATTCAGAACAAAACGATCATTGACTTGTAATAGTGATTCAATTGCTCTGTCTTTAGCTACCGCTACGGTTATTCCAGGGGGGTCAAAACTTGCTTGACTAACCCAACTTGCAACCATCGCACCGTCTCGACTATCAGCACCTTCATTGTCTTTTGCTGTAACAATGTAAAGTCCACCGCTTAGGCAACCTAGCGCTTTATTTAAGTCTCCATCAAGGCTCTTAGTAGCAGCTAAATTTTTCTTTCTAGTAAGAATTTGACCTAAATCTGTACCAGCCTCTTCAAATTGTTGGTAAACACTTTTGTTTGGTTCGTCACGAACTCGAAGTGGTTTAAATGCTTCTTTTTGTCCAAGCTTTCTTAATTGGTTAGTTATAAAGTCAATAGGCTCTTCATTTCCGCCATATGAGTCATAAGTGGCTACCCATTGCTTTTGTTTTAAGGATGCTAGAAGTGTTCCAATATTGCTTTGTAATTCTGAATCAGATTTGATAGGCCATGTAGGCACAACGACTGCACTCGCTTCACTAATTAGAGCACTTAACTCTTGAGTATCTGAAGCAATAAGATCAACTAATTGGACTTGGGCATTTGCCTTGCCTATTCCATGAGCAATTGCTTGGCTTAACCGGTCACAAAAACCATATTGACTGAGATAGCAAACCACAGCATAGTTTTCGCCCGTGCTTCTTTGCTTACTCCATTCTCTGTAATGATTCAGCCATAACTGCGTATTAAAATTCAGGATTGGTCCATGTCCAACACCAATAGTCTGGATAGTTGGCAATGAATCAATTTTTTTTAATGCCTGAACTACGCTGCGGGCATTTGGACCCATGAGGCAGTCATAATAAAATCGAAAATCTTCATTTAATAGACTTGGATTTTCGTCATATAATTTTTCTGAACAGTAATGTAAACCAAATGCGTCACAGGTATATAAAACTTGTGTACCGTGATCAAAAGAAAAAATAGTATCTGGCCAGTGTAGATTTGGTGCACTAATAAATTCAATTCTATGCTCAATTCCGCTGATTGAATTAATTTCTAAATTGAGTTCTTCACCGCTTTTGACTGCTCTTGACTTAAAAGGTTGATGAATTTGGTCTTCTAAGAATTTTATAGCTACTTTAGATGCGACGATTTCAATATTTGGGTTTAATTCAATTAAATATTTTATCAGTCCTGAGTGATCTGGCTCTGTGTGACTGACTATTAAATAATCAATTTCTGTTGGATTGATTTCTTGTCTTAGTTTTTCAAACCAAATATCTTTAAACTTTAAATGACTTGTATCTATAAGTGCAGTTTTTTTGCCTCTTATTAAAAAGCTATTATATGTTGTTCCATTTCGAAGGCCAAATTCAATATCAAACCTGCTTCGATCCCAATCCAATGATCTTAAAGTGTGAGTATCTGTAGCAATTTGTTCATATTGCAGTGAAAGCTTAGGAGTATCACTTTTCTGATTTTCTAAAGCTGTCGATTTAGTAAAAATCATGTTCCTAAAGCCATTAATTGAAGAAAGCTGGAAAGTCGTAACAAATTAGATCGCTAAGTGAAAATACCTAGATCAGTTCAAACATATTAGGATACTGAGGATTGCAAGTGTGATACTGCTTCCCGTAAATAGTATTTGTTTGCAATAGACACTGTTCTTGATTGCCTTTTTTGAGTATTTTTCTCTTTCAAAGTCTCACGGGTTTCCATTTTGTTATTGTTTAAGGGTGAGTTGAGCAAATTTGACGTTTTTTGTGATTGTTTTCAAAAACCTTTTTAGAGATAATTTTTAGGTATGGAAAAAAGTTCTTCCTCTTTAATTAATCCGCCATCTCTTTCAGGAGATGAAATAAGAGAAGCATTTATAAACTTTTTTGTACAACATAATCATAAGAAACTAGCAAGTTCTTCTTTAATTCCAGATGATCCAACAGTTTTATTGACTATTGCAGGGATGTTACCTTTTAAGCCTATCTTTTTAGGATTAAAAGAGTCTTCTACTCCGAGAGCAACATCCAGTCAAAAATGTATAAGAACAAATGATATTGAAAATGTAGGAAGAACTGCGAGGCATCATACTTTTTTTGAGATGCTCGGTAATTTTTCTTTTGGTGATTATTTTAAAAAGGAGGCAATTCAATGGGCATGGGAATTATCTACTGAGGTTTTTCGACTAAATCCACAGAATATAGTCATTAGCGTTTTTAAAGAAGACTTAGAAGCAGAGCAAATATGGAAAGAAGTTGTAGGGGTTGATGCAAATAGAATCATCAGAATGGGTGCTGCTGATAATTTTTGGTCATCTGGAGCTACAGGACCTTGTGGTCCATGTTCGGAACTTTATTTTGATTTTAAACCCGAATTAGGAAGTGATGAAATAGATCTTGAGGACGATAGTCGATTTATAGAATTTTATAATTTGGTTTTTATGCAATACAACCGCGACTTAAAGGGTAATCTTGAACCATTGGCGAATTGTCATATTGATACAGGAATGGGCTTGGAAAGAATGGCTCAAATTTTGCAAAAAAAATCTAATAATTATGAAACGGATCTTATTTTTCCTCTCATTAAGGCAGCAGCTTTATTAGCTCAAATTAAGTATGAAACTACAAATAAAAAAAATAAAACATCATTAAAAATTATTGGAGATCATTGCAGGGCCGTGACCCATTTAATTTGTGACGGTGTAAGTGCTAGTAATTTAGGGCGAGGCTATATTCTTCGTCGTCTCATACGGCGTATGATTCGACATGGTCGACTGGTAGGCATTATTCAGCCGTTTTTACCTCAACTGGCTGAAATTGCTATTGAGTTGATGAAAAATGCTTATCCTCAATTACTTGAGAAAAAGAAAATTATTCTTAATGAGTTAAAAATAGAAGAATCTCGTTTCCTTGAAACGCTTGAACGGGGAGAGAAACTTTTGGCAGAGATAACATCTCATGAATGTGATCTTATCTCTGGTGCGCAGGCATTTGAGCTTTATGATACTTATGGTTTCCCTTTGGAATTAACAGAAGAGATCGCGAATGAAAAAGGTATTTCTGTTGATATTAATGGTTTTGAGAACGAGATGGCAAAGCAACGTAAACGTGCAAAAGAGGCTTCTGTCAGTATTGATTTAACTGAAGAAGGTTCAATTGAAAGAGAAATTTCTTTATTTGATGAAACAAGATTTGAGGGCTATGAAAAATTAGAAACTACTTCAACTGTGATAGGCATTTTTAAAAATAATGAATCAGTAAAACAAGCTGTTCAAGGTGATTTAGTCAAGATTATAGTTAATAGAACGCCTTTTTATGCTGAGTCGGGTGGCCAAATTGGAGATAAAGGCTTAATAACGTCTCAAGATCTTGAGGTGTCTGTAGAAAATGTTAGAAAAAAGAAGAATATTTTTATTCATTCTGGAATTGTTAATACTGGAGTTCTAGAGATTAACTCATCTGTTCAGATGAATGTTACTCCATCTTTTCGTCAACGAACTACATCAAATCACACCGCGACACATCTATTGCAATCAGCTTTAAAGTTATCGATTGACTCAAGTGTAAGTCAAAGAGGCTCGTTAGTTTCAAATCATCGATTGAGATTTGATTTTAATGCTCCAAAACCTTTGACAATAAAAGAACTTGAAGATATGGAAGTACGAATAAATCAATGGATTAACGAAGATCATCCAATTCAAATTAAAACAATGCCAATTAAGGACGCTATGGCTGCTGGTGCGTTGGCAATGTTTGGTGAGAAATATGGTGATGTAGTACGTGTTGTTGATGTTCCAGGCGTTTCTATGGAGTTATGTGGAGGAACCCATGTAACTCGTACGTCACAACTAGGTACATTTAAGATTATTAATGAGACAGGTATTGCTTCAGGTATTAGACGAATAGAGGCTATAGCTGGTCCATCAGTTTTAGATTATTTTAATGAACGTGATTTGGTAGTTAAGGAGTTAAGTAAATCATTCAAAGTTCAATCATATGAAATTGTTGAGAGAGTCTCATCCCTTCAACTGGAATTGAAAGATAAAACAAAAGAACTTATCAAAGTAAAAAATGAACTTGCTTTGGCGAAGGCATTGGGTTTAGCGAGTTATGCAAAATCTGTTGGTAAGAGTAAATTATTAATTAGACGTTTAGATGGAGTTGACGGATCTGGATTGCAATCTGCGGCTTCAAGTTTGATAGATCATTTAGGCAAGTACTCTGCTGTTATTTTTGGAGGCATTCCAAATCAGGAGATCGATAATAAATTAGTTTTTGTTGCTGCATTTTCTCCTGATTTAGTCTCAGATGGTTTACATGCAGGCAAATTTATAAGTGGGGTTGCAAAAATGTGTGGTGGTGGTGGTGGTGGTCGTCCAAATCTCGCCCAAGCTGGTGGTAGTCAACCTCAATCGTTGGATCTAGCTTTAGAAAAAGCTAATGAGAATTTGACTCAACAATTATCTTAATTTAGCTCTGTAGGTATGTACTTTGACGGAGGCTTGCTTCTACATGCTCTATTAGTTTTTGTGCATCATGGATTTTTAGATGCCCGCCTTGAATAGCTAATTCGCTTGATTTTCGTAATCGTTCTAATAATATTTCTGGATCATGTTCTAAATATTCAAGAACATTTGATTTTGTATTCCCACGAATGACATGCTCAACTTTATAGTTCCCATTTTCTGTAAATCTTATATGGACTGCATTAGTACTCCCAAATAAATTATGTAGATTTCCCATTACTTCTTGATAGGCGCCACCCAAGAAAAGACCAATTAGATATTTTTCGTCTTGATTAAATTCATGAAGAGGGAGCAAATTTTTAATTTTTCCATTATCAATAAATTGATCAAGCTTTCCATCTGAATCACATGTTAAATCTGCAAAGTGACCAAGTTTTTTCGGTTCTTTGCTAAGCCGATGGATTGGCATAATTGGAAAGACTTGATCAATGGCCCATGTGTCTGGAGCTGATCTAAATACGGAAAGATTTGCGTAATACGTTACGGCTAAGCTTTCACTTAATTTCTTTAGTTCTTTAGGTAGAAGTATATTTTTTGGTAACTGATTAACTATTGTTTTTGCACAGGCCCATGTCAACTGCTCAGCTTTTGCTCGTTCAACTAAATCTATATAACCGAGTCGAAAAGCCGCAAGTGCATCTGCTTTGAATTTAAGAGAATCATTCCATGCTTCTTGTAGTTTGGCTAAATCTTCTTCTTGCTTAAGTTCTAGAGAATTTATATGGACTAATGTTTCACGTAAATTTCTGACAGAGAGACATTCTTTTTCGTTTTCTTTAGGAATGTCAGAAGGTAACGAATTTTTACCTAGAATATTGAAGATTAAAATCGAAAAGTGACTAGCAATAGCTCTTCCACTCTCTGTAATTAAAGTGGGTAGTGGTATCTTTTTTGATTCACAACATTCTTTAATTGTTGCTACTACATCATTTGCATAATTTTGAAGTGAATAGTTAGTAGATGCTATTGAGGCGGTTTGACTTCCATCGTAATCAATTCCTAAGCCACCTCCAACATCTAAGTATCCCATAGGTGCCCCAAGATTAATTAATTCGGCATAAATTTGTCCTGCTTCTTGTAAGGCATCTTTTAAAACACCTATATCGTTAATTTGACTCCCTAGATGAAAATGTAAAAGCTTTAATTCATTGAGAAGATTTGCTTCTTTTAACCTTTTGATTGCTTTTAAAATTTCTGGAATTGAAAGTCCAAATTTTGACTTGTCACCAATCGAGCTACTCCATCTTCCACTGCTTTGACTCGATAGCTTGGCTCGTATTCCTATGAGTGGAGACGCTCCCAGTAAATTACTAGATTTGATTATAAGCTCAACATCATTTGCTTGTTCTATAACTACTATAGGTTGACGTCCAAGCTGACGTGCTAAAATAGCTGTTTCAATATAACGTTGATCTTTATAGCCATTACATATGAGTAAGGCTTTAGGATCTTCTAGGATTGATAAAGCAATTAGTAACTCTGGTTTGCTTCCAGCTTCTAAGCCAAAATTCCATTTGGAACCACAGGTGATTAATTCTTCAACTACGTGACGCTGTTGATTACATTTGATTGGAAATACACCTTGGTATTTTCCTTGATATTGATAGTCATTAATCGCTTTTTCAAAAGCTTTATGTAAGTTTTTTAAGCAGTCTTCGAGAATATCGTCAAATCTTATTAACAGAGGAAATTTTAGTTTTCGACTTTCGAGTTCATCTAAGAGTTCCATCAAATCATGAGATTTGTTTTTGGAACCGTTAGGACAAATACTAATATTCCCTTTTTCATTGATAGTGAAATAACCCTTTCCCCATCGATCAATCCCATAGAGCTCTGAGCTATTTTGGATAGTCCAAGAGAGAGATTGATTAGTATTTTTCACAGCCATTTATGCGATAACAAAGTTGCCAAGTTTTGATCATTCACGATTAATACAATTAAATCTAAGAACAGTTTTATTAAGTGTCATGTTTTACTTGCCAAGAGGGCAGTTTTAGGAAGACTATGGCTTCATATTATTAAATATCGCAATGACTTTGGAAAGAACCTTTGTTGCTATCAAGCCAGATGGTGTGCAAAGAGGTTTAATCGCTGAAATACTTGGACGATTTGAAACTAAAGGATTCAAATTAGTTGGCTTAAAGCAATTAACACCAAGCAAAGAACTTGCTGAAAAACACTATGGTGTTCACAAAGATCGTCCTTTCTTTTCAGGTTTAGTTGATTTCATCACTAGTGGACCTGTTGTAGCGATGGTTTGGGAAGGTGAAGGTGTTATTGCAAGTGCTAGAAAATTGATTGGAGCAACAAAGCCTCTTGAGGCAGAACCTGGAACTATTAGAGGTGATTTGGCTGTGAATATTGGTCGTAATGTCATTCATGGTTCTGATGGTTCTGATACGGCAGTTTTTGAAATTAACTTATGGTTCCAAGAAAATGAGCTTGTTGATTGGAATCCATCAGATCAAGCATGGAGAGTTGAATAATTTATTCAACGTCAAAATCTTTTTGTGAGCGGTTTTTAAAATCTGTCCCATCTGAAATGGGACAACAAACTATCTTCCTCATTACTTAAAGGGGTTGAGCAAATTGATTTTCCAATTAATTCTGAAGTTATCGCTGCCAATAGAACTCCATTGCGATGATGCCCAGTAGCAAGCCAGAGTCCATTAATTGATGACATTCCCAGTAGGGGGCCTTCGTCGGGTGTGCATGGACGAAAACCCCACCATCTCTCCATATGAGGTAGTTGATTAAGTTCAGGAATAAGAGATTGAATTCCTTTTTGAAGCTCGCTTTGCCCATTTGGAGTGAGTCCTGTCTGGAAGCCTGCCTCAGGCTCACTAGTTGCCCCTACGATTATTAGACCGTCATCTCTTGGCACTAAGTAAATGCCAGGTCCAAAAACAATTCTTTTAAGAATCTGTTTTGGACCCTGAATAGATAACATCTGGCCTTTAACAGGAAAAATAGGCAATGTTTTAAAAATTTGTTTGCTCCAGGCTCCGCAGCAGAGAACTGCCTCTTCACTTTTTAAATGATTGATATTTCCATTAATGTCTTTGATTTTGACCCCATTAAATTTGTTTAGATCTTTCATTATTTCAACCACTTCAACTCCTTCTTGAAAGTGAACACCTAATTCAAAGCAAGCTTTTTCAAGTGCTCTCATTAAAAGTCTTCGATTATCGATTTGGCCGTCTTGCTTAAAAAGTAAACCTAGTTTCCATTTTTCTGAGAGTCCCGGAACTTCTTGAAGGAGCTCATTTCTGTTTAGCTTTTTACCAAATTTATATGTTGGATAGGATTCACAGTCTTTGTGGCTTTCAAATGGGACAACAATCCCGCAAGTTTTGAGACCACATGACATTTTGCTATTTGTCTCAATGTTTTCTATCCATGTTGAGTGCCTTTGAAGACTACTTTGACCAAGATTTAAAAGATTACCTTGAAGCCCTTCAGCGTGAGGGGCGAGCATTCCAGCAGCAACAAAGCCTGCTGCTTCACGTCTGCTTCTACTTAAAACTTCTACTCGTTTGCCTCTTTTAGCAAGTTCATGGGCTATCGCAAGACCCATTAATCCTCCTCCGAGGATTAACAATGGTTTTTCATTTAAGACACCCATTGCTTGGATTTGGAAAATGTTATTTTCAATGTTTTAGATTACGCTAGCTTCCATGACTGAGCTTTTCTTTCATAAGATTCATATATCTAGGTCAAATTAATGTCAGAATCAAATGTTTCTTGGGAAGTTGTAATTGGATTAGAGACGCATGTGCAATTGGGGACTAAGAGCAAAATATTTACTAGTGCATCAACAACCTTTGGTGACGATCCAAATACTCATATTGACCCAGTGGTTTGCGGATTGCCAGGCACCTTGCCAGTCCTAAATAAAAAGGTTCTGGAATATGCAGTAAAAGCAGCGATGGCTTTGAATCTAAATATTGCCTCTCACAGTAAATTTGATAGAAAGCAATATTTTTATCCCGACTTACCAAAAAATTATCAAATCTCTCAGTTTGATGAACCTATTGCAGAAGATGGTTGGATAGAAGTAGAAGTAGCTGAAAAAGGCAAAGAAACTTATGTCAAAAAAATAGGTATTGAAAGACTACATATGGAGGAGGATGCAGGAAAACTGGTGCACGCAGGTAGTGATCAATTGTCAGGTTCTACTCATTCTTTGGTTGATTACAACAGAGCAGGAGTAGCACTTGCAGAAATAGTAAGCAAACCTGATTTAAGAACAGGTAGAGAGGCTGCGGAATATGCAGCTGAAGTTAGAAGAATCATGCGTTATTTGGGAGTGTCTGATGGGAATATGCAGGAAGGTTCCTTGCGATGTGATGTGAATATTTCAGTTAGACCAACTATCAATGACCCATTTGGCACAAAAGTAGAAATAAAAAATATGAATTCATTTTCAGCTATTCAGAAAGCTTGTGAATATGAAATTAAGCGGCAAATTAAAGCTTATGAATCTGGAGAAGAAGTAAAACAAGAAACGAGGTTATGGGATGAAGGTAAGCAACTGACTAAAAGTATGCGATCCAAAGAAGGCAGTAGCGATTATCGTTATTTTCCTGACCCTGATCTAGGTCCGATAGAAGTAAGTAATGAGTTAAAAGAAAAATGGCGTTCAGAATTACCAGAATTGCCAGCTGCAAAAAGAAATAGATATTCTACAGAGCTTGGCCTTTCTATTTATGATGCACGAGTTTTGACTGATGAATCTTCAATGGCGACATATTTTGAAAAAGTTGTTAACGAAGGTGGAGCAGCTAAATCTTCAGCAAATTGGATAACTGGAGATCTGGCAGCCTATATAAAGTCTAATAGATTAACATTTGATCAATTACATTTTCAGCCGAGTGAATTAGCAGAAATGTTAAAAATGATTGATACTGGAGAAATAAGCGGCAAAATTGCCAAGGAAATTTTACCTGAACTATTAAGTAAAGGTGGTTCTCCAAAGCAATTAGTTCAAGAACGTGGTTTAGGTATGATTGGTGATCCTAAAGTTATTGAAGAAATTATCGATCAATTGATCCTTAAGCATCCAAATGAGGTTGAATCTTTTAGATCTGGGAAGAAGAAATTGTTAGGCTTTTTTGTTGGTCAATTAATGAAGGAAACAAAAGGAAAAGCGGATCCAAAACTCGCTAATCAAATATTAAATAAAAAATTACAAGGTTAGAATTTATATAATTTTTTTAATTGTAATTTCCATGTCTCATCATCATTAGAGTTATTAATGATGTGATCTGCAAATTGTTTTTTCAAAGAGTTTGCCCATTGAGAATCAATTCTTTGATTTGCTTCTTTAATACTTAAATTATCTCTTGACTGAAGTCGCTTTAATTGCATGCTTCTAGGGCAATCTATGTAACAAATTTCACTACATAAACCTGTATAATTTTTTTCAAATAGGAGTGGAATAATCAAAATTACAATTGAATTTGATTTCAATTTTTCTAATTCTTCTTCAATTCTTTTGTTGACGAATGGATGTATTATTCCCTCTAGCCATTTTTTTTCAATTTCATTTTGAAAAACTATTTTGGCCAATGCTTTGCGATTAATAATTTGATCATTTTTACTTGAATTTTTAATTATTTTACTTCCATATCTCAACCAGACTTTTTTGACTATTTCACTTTCAGCACTTAATGCTTCATGAGCGTATAAGTCAGCGTCTAAAATAGGCCATTGCTTGGCTTGAAATAGAAAATCTCCAATGATTGTTTTTCCACTGGCGATACCTCCAGTGATACCTATTCTTCTTTGCTTGCCTTTCCATCTAAGACAAAGTTTGTTTGTTTGTTTTTGGTCAATCATTAATATTGATAGTAAGTGAAAAATGCTCTTCTGAACTTGAGTCTTTTGACATCTTCTGTATGGTCTCCAATATCTGGTGGTATTACTGCCCCTGATGGTTTTTTAGCAGCTGGCATTTCCGCAGGATTGAAGCCTTCTGGGAAGAAAGATCTTGCTTTGCTATATGCACCTGATGGTGCTTGTTGCAGTGGGACATTTACTCAATCAGTGACTCGTGCTTATTGCGTGGATCTTTGTATTGATCGAATCAAGGCATCTGAGGGAAAAATACGTGCTGTAGTTATCAACTCTGGACATGCAAATGCTTGTACAGGCAGTCGAGGCAAAATTGATAGTGAAATGATCACACATAAGCTTGCTCAACGCTTGAGACTATCTAGTGAAGAAGTTTTAATATGTTCTACCGGTGTAATTGGAGAAGCAATACCTGTTGAAAAGGTTAATAGTCATTTGGATCAACTTATAAATAGTTTAGATAAAGAGGCATATCTAGATGCAGCAAATGCAATTTTGACAACTGATCTTCAGGTAAAGCAAATTGCATATCAAGCAGTTTTAGGAGGAAGACGAATATCTATTGGAGGAATGGCTAAAGGTTCAGGCATGATTCATCCTTCAATGGCAACAATGTTGAGTTATCTTACTTGTGATGTAGGCGTAGACTATGGTTTATGGTCAGATATGATAAAGCGTGTTGCTGAATCATCTTTTAATTCCATTACA
>OBPD01000023.1_pt1 | contig 18865 bp, 19 predicted proteins | sample 1494311 | NCBI WGS metagenome assembly OBPD01 (sample SAMEA3275629, study PRJEB22092) | marine metagenome | biome: Marine; feature: Surfacel waters; material: Sea Water | collected 2014-06-20T10:00:00+00 | depth 75 m | reverse complement strand
TTTCTACCTTTTACAGCTAAATTTAATTAGGTCTTATTATTTGATCATTGAATTTGAGAGGTTTTTTAAGACGAAAGAATTTGTCGACACGGTTATTTTTCGCTGGGCTGATAATTTTATCCATATATATTGGCATCTCTATTTTTATGTCACTATTAATAACTTTAAAGATTGTACCTAATGGTGAATTTGGGTTAGGCAACCCGATTTTTTCGGCTCCATCTATAGATCACTGGTGTGGAACTGACCGACTAGGAAGAGATGTTTGTATTAGAACTTTGGCTGCGAGTGGAGTTGCGTTACAAGTTGTTTTTATTGCCGTATCTCTTGCCGTTCTCGTAGGAATTCCTTTGGGACTTTTAAGTGGCTATATCGGTGGGCTTTTAGATAGGGTTTTGGTGCTTTTCATGGATACTCTTTATACAATTCCTGTCCTTCTTCTTTCTGTTGTGATGGCATTTTTATTGGGTAGAGGCATATTGAATGCATCAATAGCATTGTGCGTCGTTTATATTCCTCAATATTTTCGACTTGTTAGGAACCAGACTTCACAGGTTAAATCAGAACTTTATATTGAGGCAGCAATATCAATGGGAGCATCCCCTTTGTGGGTAATAAGAAAGTACCTTCTTAAAAATGTTCTTACTTCTGTCCCTGTAGTTTTAACACTTAATGCTGCAGACGCTGTATTAGTTCTTGGGGGATTGGGATTTCTTGGATTAGGTCTTCCTGAGAATATTCCAGAATGGGGAAGTGATTTAAATATGGCATTAGTTGCATTACCTACTGGTATCTGGTGGACAGCGATCTATCCTGGCATGGCTATGTTCGTGTTAGTGCTGGGACTGTCTTTTATTGGAGAAGGCTTGGAGAAAATTTTAAGTGAAACTAGTCTTCAGGATTAAAACTTACTTCTGGTTTGGAATTTAATATCTCATTTTTTCTGTTCTTGGGAGATTATCTATAATTTCACCTTTATCATTAAGTTCTGGATATTTTCTGCCTTCACTTTTACTCCATTGAGCAACCTCGGGGTAAGCCCACTCGAAAAGCTTTTCTTTGTATGTTTCTTGGCTCATGCCTTCCCCAGATTCAGGAACCATATTGGCTACTTGTCGTTGTCTTATTGCTTCAAACAATAATGCCGATGCCGCAACTGATACATTTAAAGATTCAACCATCCCTCTCATTGGAATATGAATATGCTCATCCATTAAACTCGAAGCTTCTTCACTGATACCCCATTTCTCGGCACCTAGTACAAATGCTGTTGGTCCCTTGAAGTCACATTTTCTGTAATCAATTGATCTGGGATTCAAGTTCGTTCCGTACAATTTAAACCCTTTTTCTTTAAGAACTTTTATCGCCTCGGTGGTCTTTTTATATTGGTTTATTTTGACCCATTTTTGACTTCCTTGAGCAGTGCTATTAAATGTTAAAAACTTCTCCTTATTGAAGATTGCATAAGCTTCAAGAACACCAACAGCATCACAACTTCGTATTATCGCTGAGAGATTATGAGGCTTTTCAACATTCTCAATTAAGACTGTGAGATCCGAAATCCTCCTATTTAATACTGATTTTAGACGTTCAAAACGTCTAGGTAGTAGAGGCATCTCTAATATGTTATGGAACAGTTGTTACTCTTTGATCAGGATAGTGGTTTTTATTTGATATAAAAAATATCTATTAGTTATTTGAAAAAAAGATTTGATCAATTTCCAAATAAAAAGCCCCTGACCATTGGGCAGAGGCTTTTTATTTAAATAAAAGAATTTAGGTTTCTATTAAATTTAGAAGCTAAATGCAGTTTCAAGAACAACACCTGTGTCGTCATCACCAGTACTTGTATCTTCAACAGTGAAGAAACCAGGAGTAAGTGTAACGTTGTCGTTCAATGAATAAGTGTAAGAAACTTCAAATCCTGTTGAATCTAAAGAATCACTACCATCAACATCAGTTGAGTTGTAAGCAGCACTTAATGTTCCAGGGCCAACTTCGTAGTCAACACCAACGAACAAATCAGTTGCATCAGCACCTGTCTCTGGATCTGTTGTGTCATAAGCAACGCTTATTGTCGCAGGAACTGACTCAGGGCTGTAATAGATACCGCCACCAAATGTGTCATATCCACTTGTTCCAGCTTCACCGTCATTAGAAGCGATTACAAGTCCGCCACCAAAGCCGTCGCCGTCGTAACCAAGAGTAAATGTAGAAACATCATCACCATCATCAGCGCCGATTCCTACTGTAGAAGAAGCACCACCAACAGAAACGAAACTTACAGAAGCAACTACGCCGTTGTCATTAGAGTAAGCAACACCAACTCCAGGACCAGTTTCGTTACCAGCCAAAGAATAAGGCATGCTGCCTAGTCTGAAAGCGTCTGAATAAGCAGAAGTTGTTGCAGCAACAACATCATCCTGATCAACCAAAGGTCCAACAGTTACTGAAAGATCGCCAACAGGGAAGTTGTAGAAAAGAGAAGTAACATTTAGATCACCTGATTCAGCACTATCCATGCTTGCAAGTGGGCCACTAGCATTACCAGCTACAAGACCAGCAGAGAAAAGGTCTTCGCCTGTGAAGCTAGAATTTATGTCAAGGCCATATGCATACTGCATATATAGCTCTTCTTCTGTATCAGATGTTCCGCCATCTGCAACTGAACCTGTTGTGAAAACAGCAGAACCAGAAAGAGTTGTTGTTGATGAAAATGCAGTGTCTGCATTAGCTGCAACTGGAGCCATTAGGCCCAAAGCTGCTGGAGCTACTAATAAACGTGAAAAAAGCTTCATAGTGTCCTCACACATTAAAGAAGTTGTATTGAATTTAACAATCTTAAGAGGAGGTTAAAAGTAGCTTATGTTACACCTTTTGAGTTGGCTTAGCCCCTGCTATTCCTTGGAAAGCCACTGTAGTAAAAGACTTTTGGGCTTTTGAGCTATGATTATTTCGATAAACATTTTAAAGTGGACTGAACTTTTAAATGATTGCTTTTGAGTGAAAACCTGTCATCCATAAAAGGCTTAGATGCCAGAAAAGCTGCTTGGGAGGTTATCCAAGCCGTAGGTGGAGGTGCATTCGCAGATGTTGCTTTGGAAAGGATTTTTAATCTTTATTCCTTTAAGTCGATAGATAAAGGATTGATAACTGAACTTTCTTATGGTGCAATTCGCCAAAGATATTATTTAGATTGTTGGATTGATTATTTAGGGAAAGTACCCGCTAAAAAACAACCTCCTTTATTGAGATGGTTATTGCATCTTGGGCTTTATCAGGTTCTAAAAATGAAGAGAATACCTCCAGCTGCTGCAATCAACACAACTGTAGAGCTTGCGAAAACTCATCATTTAAAAAAGCTAGCCCCCGTTGTTAATGGAATCTTGCGATCTGCTCTTAGAAGCAAAGAGAGAGGACTCTTGTTGCCTAAATCGAATAATCCAAGTTTGGAATTGGCAAAAAACGAGTCTCTTCCTGTTTGGTTGGCAGAGGAATTGATTGCTTGGAAGGGAGTCGAACATGCTCAGCAGATTGCTAAAGCATTCAACAGCGTTAGTCCTATTGATATAAGAGTGAATAAATTGCGTGCAGATTTAAAAGATGTAAAAGAACTTTTTGATACCTGCGGTATTCAAAATCAATTAATCCCAAACTGTCCTTCCGGATTGGAAGTACGAGCTGGTGTTGGTGAACCTAGGAAATGGCCCGGTTATGAAGAAGGAAAATGGAGTGTTCAAGATAGATCTTCACAGTTAATTGCCCCATCATTAGGACCTCTACCTGGAGAAAAGATTCTTGATGCTTGTGCTGCACCAGGCGGAAAATCAACACATATTGCTGAATTAATTAATAATGAGGGCAATCTCTGGTCTGTTGATCGATCATCCAGAAGATCTAAAAAAATATTAGCTAACTCAGAGAGGCTTGGGACTAAATGCTTGCAAATATTGGTTGCTGATTCTAATGAGCTATTACTCAAAAAGCCTGATTGGAAAGGTTTTTTTGATCGTATATTAATAGATGCTCCATGCTCAGGATTGGGTACTCTTGCTCGCCACCCTGATGCAAGATGGAGGATGAATCAAGATAATATTCAGCAGCTTGTCGCTGTTCAAAGTCAGTTGCTTAACTCGTTAGCGCCTTTATTGAAAAATGGAGGGAAGTTGGTTTATTCCACTTGTACTATTCACCCTGAAGAAAATTCTCATCAGATAAAAAATTTTCTTCAATCAAAGTCTGAGTTTTTATTGGAATATGAAAAACAGATCTGGCCTGGAGAGGGAGATAATGGAGATGGTTTTTATATTGCTGTTTTAAATAAATTAAAAAATCAATAAAGGATATGACGTGTAAACTCGATTTTTAAATAGCTTTGATCTTATTTTTGGTTTTAATGATTAATTTTATAAACTAATTAAGGAACTATGTCCAATAGCTATTGCAGTCACAAGCATTCCTAAAATTAGAAATGGTTGTGCACTGGCTTGGTATTTAACATCAAATTTTAATGGATCGCGTAATAGCCATATGTCTTGGAATGTGATTTGAGGAATTATTAGTAAAACCAGAATGACAGATGCAAAATGTTGTCCTATAGCTATTAAAACTACTACCATTGCCAGCTGAAAGATATCTATCATTCCTGCGCTAATACGACTTGCATTTTTAATACCAAAAACAACAGGAAGTGATTCAAGCCCAAGGCTTTTATCCCCTTCCACGCTTTTAAAATCATTTATCACAGCTATTCCTAGACCTGACAAGCTATAGGCAAGAGTAAGCAGGGCAGTTGTCCACGTTAAATGTCCAAATAGAGCCTGTCCAGCCCACCAAGGAAGAGCTATATAGCTCGCACCAAGTGCATAATTCCCAAGCCAACCATTTTGTTTAAGTTTTAAAGGTGGTGCTGAGTAAATAAAACTTACAAATGAACCTCCCAAAGCCAAAAGAAGGACGGAAGGAATTGTGTGATGTGCCCACAAATCTAATAAATAGGCAACTCCAAGACCGGCTATTAGTAAAACCCAAATTTGACATTTTACTTGGAACAGAGAAATTGCCCCTGAAGGTATTGGTCTATTAGGTTCATTTATTGCGTCAATTTCTCTATCAAAGTAATCATTTATTGTTTGGGTATATCCAGTTAAGAGTGGCCCGCTCATAAACATGCAACTTATCGAAGCAAGAATGTTGCTTAATTCCCAGTGATAATTACCACTGGCCGCTGCTCCACATATGACTCCCCATAACAAGGGAATCCATGTGATGGGCTTCATCAATTGCAAACGAAGCTTCCAAATGTTTGTTGTTTCAGAACCTCCTTTTATCCCAAGGAGTTGCCTAGCATCGCTCACTTTGTAATCTCAGGGTTAAGAAACTTCATCTTCGAAGAACCAATGTTTGCTCCCGTCATTCATTTTAATTACCACTCCAATACCACCTCTTCCATCAGTCATTTTATAGTCAATTACAGTACCTCTTGGATCTTCTGATAGTTGGTCTATCAAATAAGAAGGTATGCGATCTCGAACACGTTCAATATTAATCTTAATTTTTGAACCTATCCTTGAAAGGGAGGTTGGCTTAGCCATGGAATTAAATTACTTGATTTCGGCACCTTAACAGTTCCTCTGTGTAAAAATCATGGTTGCTTTAAGATTGATTCCTTGTCTTGATGTTTCAAACGGACGAGTGGTTAAGGGGGTTAATTTTGTTGGATTGCGTGATGCAGGTGATCCAGTTGAGCTTGGATGTAGATATAGCAAGGCTGGAGCTGATGAATTGGTCTTCCTTGACATAACAGCTACGCACGAGAAAAGATCGACTTTGGTTGATATGGTTAGACGAACATCCGAAGCGGTAACCATTCCTTTTACTGTTGGAGGGGGGATCAGCTCATTGAATGGAATCAATGAATTGCTACGAGCAGGAGCTGACAAGGTAAGTTTGAATTCCAGTGCTGTTAAAGACCCTTCATTGATTTCTCAAGGGGCAAATCGTTTTGGATCGCAATGTATTGTGGTCGCAATAGATGCGAAAAAGAACAAACATATTCCCAATAAGTGGGACGTTTATGTGAGTGGAGGACGGAAAAATACAGGCTTGGATGCGATTGAATGGGCAGAAAAAATATTTGAGATGGGAGCAGGTGAAATCCTTTTAACCTCCATGGACGGTGATGGAACTCAAAATGGTTATGACATAGAACTGACCAGATGTATTTCTGAGAAAGTTTCAATACCAGTAATAGCCTCAGGAGGAGCTGGTTCTTTGAGTCACATTAAAGAGGCTTTTACTCTTGGGAAATCTTCAGCGGCTCTCTTGGCTTCCTTATTGCATGATGGGCAATTAACTATCAGAGAAATAAAAGAATATTTGATTAAGGAAAATTTACCCATAAGACCAATTGAATGATAAATATTCTCATGAAAGATGTAAAATCGATTTTTTTCACCTTAAAATTTTTTTGCTATCTAAATTTTTTTCTGTATTTACATGAGGCCTGGTAATACAAAAGCTATAGAAGAAATGTTTAATTCAATTTCTTCAAAATATGATTTTTTAAATGATATATTTAGCTTTGGATTGCATAGGTTTTGGAAAACAAAATTATTGGATATTCTTAATCCAACTTTTGGAGAAAAATGGATAGATCTTTGTTGTGGAACAGGAGATATGTCAATGCTTTTGGCTAGATATATAAAGAGTTCTAAAAATATTACTGGAATAGATTCAGCTTCTCAAGCATTATTAGTTGCGAGAGAAAGATCTAAACAAAACTATTCTTCAATTGAATGGATAAATGGTGATGCTCTAGAGACAAATCTCACATCTCATCAATTTGATGGCCTTTTAATGGCCTATGGCTTAAGGAATCTTTCCAGCCCTTATGAAGGTCTGAAAGAGGCTTTTAGGATTTTGAAACCAGGTGGAAGGGCTGGGATCTTAGATTTTAGATCTTTTGAAGGGACCTCCATCCAAGGGCTATTTCAAAAAATTTATTTAAGTTGTTATGTTGTTCCAATTTCATCTCTTTTCGGTTTGGGAAGAGAATATTCATACATAAAAAAAAGTTTAGTTAACTTCCCTTCTGGTGAAAAACAAATTCATTTGGCACTTTCTGCGGGCTTCAAAAAAGCAAAATACCAAACATTAGCAATGGGACAAATGGGGATTTTATTACTTGAAGCCTAAATCAAAATCGTTCAATCTATTCTCAATTCTTTTCTTCTACAAAAACTACATTTACCCCATAATTTAACTTCTCCCTTAGGAGATGGAACTTTGCAAAGAGGACAATTGGTGATTCCAGTCTTATCAGTTCTACTTGGGTGCTTTTCCCATATTTCTTTTTCACTCTCTCTAGTAACTAAATCATTGGGATAATGTTGTCTAATCCGAATCTCTTTTATTTGATATCCATATGATTTTAAAGACTCAATTAATTCTAAGCGGTTGTACTGGAGCGCCTGTCTCCACTGAGGATGACTTGCTCCAATCGTTAAAATTTTATTTTGAATATTGAGTGGTGTGCAATTCAATGCGAGTTGCTCCCCAGCTATTGCTACCCAATCTTGAATAAGCCCCCCGACATTCCCTTTCCATGAAGACTTGATTTCTTCCAAACATGTATAAATTGACTGCTCTCTTTTTCCTTTTGTTTTATGCTTTAAGTCTTCTAAAATCAATTTTAATTAGACACTATTGGTGAGTTAGTGCTTAAATCTAGCTAATATTTTTTAGATTGCATAAAAGATCTTAATGGGATTATTCGATAGGTTAAGTCGATTGATAAGGGCAAATCTAAATGCTTTTGTCAGTGATGCAGAAGATCCAATAAAAATACTTGATCAGTCTGTTGCTGATATGCAAGAAGACTTGGTGAAGCTTCGTCAAGCTGTCGCTATGGCTATTGCAAGTCAAAAAAGATTAGAGAATCAGGCAAATCAAGCAAAAGAGCAAATAAAAAATTGGTTCACCAGAGCTGAATTAGCCTTAAAAAAGGGAGAGGATGATCTAGCTAGAGAAGCATTAAGTAGAAAAAAAACTTTTCAAGAAACTTATGAATCTTTATCGACTCAATTTCAAACACAAAATGGTCAAGTTGAAAAACTAAAGAAAAGCCTTTTGCTATTAGAGAGAAAGATTGCCGAGGCTCGAACTAAAAAAGATATGCTTAAAGCAAGAGCTCAGGCAGCCAAAGCTCAGCAACAAATTCAAAGTGCAGTTGGTGATTTAGGGAGCAAGTCCGCCATGGCTGCTTTTGAAAGAATGGAAGATAAAGTAGAGGCATTGGAAGCCTCTGGGCAAGCTGCATTAGAGTTGGCTGGAGAAGATCTAGAAAGTAAGTTCGCAGCATTAGAAGGAGGTGATGATATAGAGAAAGAATTAGAGATATTGAGGACTCAATTGAAATCGGGGGTTGAGGCAATAGCTTTGCCTCCGTCTGATTTAGATGTCAATGAAGTGAAAACAGTAGAAATCCAAGAAGTTGAAGTTGAATTAGAGGAGATGAAAAAATCAATGGATAATTCTTGATTTTTTAAGAACACATTACCTTTGAGATATGAATAATCAAAAATTCGATAGAGGGGTTGGGTTGATCTATAAATATCACAAATCAAATCATTGCTCTCCCAAGTCTTGGAGATTAATGCTGAAAACTATATGTGCTAGTACAGAAATAGAACTATCAAAATGGATTACAGAAAAACCAGTAAAAAAAAATCAGCCAATAGCTATTTTTTCTTCTTGCCAAAGATTTGGTAAAGGTCAAGCTGGTCGAATTTGGCATGCACCAAAAGGAGGGGTTTGGGTTAGTGCGGCTATTAACAGGGAAGATTCGTGTGAAAATAATTCTCAGCTTTATGGGTTAGCGGTGGCTTTAGCTTTGGTTGAAAGAATTGAACGGATAGGAGTTAATGTCAATATAAAATGGCCTAATGATCTATTGGTTGATGGACAAAAATTAGCTGGAATCTTACCTAGATTATTTTTTAGAGGAGGAAAACTTAGATTATTAAGAGTTGGAGTAGGTTTAAACGTTTTTAATAATGTTCCTCAAGAAGGGATTTCACTAAAACAAATTATTGGAGATAAAACGATGAATATAAATTTTTGGTCTTCAGAAGTTCTACTTGCAATAGAAAGATCTTTAGATCTTTTAGATAATAAAAATTTTTTGTGCAGTCAGGTTGAACAAAGACTGTGGTCAAGAAAATACATTGATAAAGAAACTGGATTGAAATGGGATATTAAAGGTATAGATTCAAGTGGAGGATTGAATCTTTCTAAAGAAGATAAAGTGAAAGTCTTGTCTGATTATGCATGATTGCTTGAGCTAATTATGAGTAATCTCTATTACTTTGCCATCTCTAAACCGTGCTATTTTTTTTGCTCTTTGAGCAACATTGTCTTCATGAGTAACTAAGACAATTGTGATTCCTTGACTATGAAGTTGGTCAAACAGATTTAAAACATCTTCAGTAGTTTTGGAATCAAGAGCACCAGTTGGTTCGTCTGCTAATAACAGGGATGGTTTATTGATTATTGCCCTTGCTATGGCAACTCGTTGTTGTTGTCCACCTGATAATTGATTAGGAAGATTGGTCATCCTATTCCCAAGCCCTACTCGTTTAAGAGCCTCTTCAGCGCGCTTCTCTCTCTCTAAAGAGGGGACGCATGCATAAATCATTGGAAGCATGACATTCTCAAGTGCTGAAACTTCTTGAAGCAGATGAAATTGTTGAAAAACAAAACCAAGTTCTTTGTTTCTAATATCTGCTAGCAAGTCATCATCAAGCTTTTCTACAGCAGTTCCATTTAATTCATAAGTCCCATTAGTAGGACGATCAAGGCATCCAAGTATATTCATTGCAGTACTTTTCCCAGATCCACTTGCACCCATAACAGCAAGGTAATCGCCCTGATAAACCTCAAGGTTTAGTTCGTCAAGAGCTTTCACTTTGACTGAGCCTTCCCCATAAAATTTATTTATATTAGTTAGTCGCGCTACAGACTTTTTCAATGATTTTAATTGGTTAACCAATTGAACTTTTACTTGCAAGAGTAATGGCTTCACGAAGTAATGGCGTTCCGTTTACCGCACTATCTGCAAAATTGAAGAGAGGGTTTGAAATAATTCCACCAATAGCAGTTACGAGAACACAAAAAATCAATGCCACTTTGAGAGATGACATCCCAGGAATTGACCATTCTATTGATGGATATGCTTTTACAACATCTGAGGCTTCTTTAGGTTCTGTTACTACCATCATTTTTATAACTGATATGTAGTAGTAAATTGAAATAACTGACGTAACTAGGCCGACAGTTACTAGTAAGTATTGCCCATCTGCCCATCCAGCAAAAAATAAATAAATCTTCCCGAAGAATCCCAACATTGGAGGAATACCTCCCAAAGAAAGAAGGCATAAACTTAATCCTAATGTGATTAATGGATCTTTTTGGTACAGTCCTGCATAATCTGAAATTTGATCACTACCCGTTCTGATTGAGAAAAGGATTATGCAGGCAAAAGCACCAAGATTCATAAACAAATAAGCAGCCATGTATAGAACCATTGCGGCGAAACCATCTTCAGTTCCGCAAACCAAGCCAATCATTACAAAGCCAGCTTGTCCAATTGAACTATAAGCAAGCATCCTTTTCATTGATTTTTGAGCTAGCGCTACAACATTTCCCAGAGACATACTGAGAACAGCTAAAACAGTAAATAGCAATTTCCATTGTGTGTCAAAAGCACTAAAACATCCGACTAGTATTCTTATTGCGAGTGCAAAACCTGCTGCTTTGGAACCTACTGATAAGAAGGCAACTACTGGCGTAGGAGAACCTTCGTAAACATCGGGTGTCCATTGATGAAATGGAACTGCTGCAATTTTGAAAGCTACTGTAGATAATACGAAAACCAGTGCTAATGCAGACAAAGGTGTAGGAGCACTTAGTAAAGTTGTTCCTATTTCTTTTAAATTTGTAGACCCACTTATTCCATAGAGGAGGGATGCTCCATACAAAAATACAGCTGCTGCTGCAGAACCAACTAACAGGTATTTCAAAGCTGCTTCTGAACTTCTTGAGTCTCTTTTGAGATATCCAGAAAGCAGATAGCTAGCCACGGAAAGTGTTTCCAATGACACGAAAACACTGACCAAATCAGTTGAACCACATAGAAGCATTGCTCCAAGAGTGGCAGCTAATAATATTGCAGCAAATTCACCAATAGGACTTCCATTTTGATCAGCATATCTCCAACTTATAAGTAGAGAAATAAGAGTTGAAAGAACTATCACCCCTCTAAAAGCAATAGCAAGATTGTCTGCAATAAATGCACCTAAAAAAGATTCTTGAATTTCTCCATCCCATTGCATTGCCAGCAAAATCAAAGCACTACCAAGACCTGCGTAACATATTGGAGGGGACCAGCGGGCTGATATCTTTTCACCAGCCAAATCAACCAAAAGTGTTCCAAGCATTGCCATTAGAACGGCAGCCTCTGGAAGCACAGCTTTGGCATTTAAAGAAAGATTTAAAAGCTCCACAGGTTCATTTATGAATATTTGAAAAGACAAAAGTTCTCCCATTTATGTATTGTTTTTAAGCAGTGTCTGATTTTATAACTCTAGCGAAGTTATGAAATATGCCTTTTTTATCATTTTGGGCTATGCATTTTACTATTCAGTACGTTAGATAAGAAGGAGGAAAACTGAGCTGATGCCCACTGACCATACTCTGGTGATTGTTGAAAGTCCTACAAAGGCAAAAACTATTAGAGGGTTTTTGCCTAAGGACTTTCAGGTTCTTGCGTCAATGGGGCACATAAGAGACTTGCCTAACAATGCATCTGAGATCCCTGCGAAGCACAAAGGCGAAAAGTGGGCAACGATTGGAGTTAATACAACTGCTGATTTTGATCCTTTGTACGTTGTACCCAAAGACAAGAAAAAAATTGTCAAGGAATTAAAACAATCTTTGAAGGGTGCTAGTGAATTGTTGCTTGCGACTGATGAAGATAGAGAAGGAGAAAGTATAAGTTGGCATTTAATGAATGTGCTTGACCCGAAAATCCCTGTGAAGAGGATGGTCTTTCATGAGATAACTAAAGAAGCTATTTCCAAAGCTCTATCGAAAACAAGAGCAATTGATATGGAATTAGTTCATGCCCAAGAGACAAGGAGGATCTTAGACAGATTAGTTGGGTACACGCTTTCTCCTCTTTTATGGAAGAAAGTTTCATGGGGTTTATCTGCAGGAAGAGTTCAATCAGTTGCAGTAAGATTGCTAGTTCTGAGAGAGAGAGCAAGGAGAGCTTTCAAAAGCGGGAGTTATTGGGACTTAAAAGCAAAATTAGAGAAAGAAGGTAGTGAATTTGAGGTGAAAATGACCTCAATTGGTGGGAAAAGAATTGCTACAGGTAGTGATTTTGATGAGTCAACGGGATTATTGAAATCTGGCCGAAATGTCATATTACTCAAGGAAGAGGAGTCTAAGGAACTTGCAAAAAATTTAACTACTGATAAATGGAAAGTTGTTAATGTCGAGGAAAAGCCGTCAATCCGTAAACCAGTTCCTCCTTTTACAACAAGCACATTACAACAAGAGGCTAATAGAAAACTTCGATTATCAGCTAGGGAGACTATGAGATGTGCTCAGGGTTTGTATGAAAGAGGTTTTATTACATATATGAGAACAGATTCTGTTCATCTGTCTGATCAGGCAATTAATGCCTCACGAAATTGTGTTGAATCAAAATATGGTGTTGAATATTTAAGTAAAAAGCCCCGACAATTCTCCAACAAGACGAGAAATGCTCAAGAAGCCCATGAAGCAATACGTCCTTCTGGTGAGAGCTTTAAAACACCCAAAGAGTCAAACTTGCAAGGTAGGGATCTTTCTTTATACGAACTTATTTGGAAACGGACAGTTGCTAGTCAAATGGCCGATGCAAGGTTGACAATGCTTGGAGTCGAATTAAAAGCATCGGATGTATCTTTTCGGGCTAGTGGTAAACGAATAGATTTTCCTGGATTCTTTAGAGCTTATGTTGAAGGTACTGATGATCCTGATAGTGCACTTGAAGGACAAGAAGTGCTTTTGCCTAAATTAGCGGTAGGAGATTCTCCAACAGCTAAGAATGTAGAGGCATTGGGGCATCAGACTCAACCTCCAGCTAGATATAGCGAAGCTTCATTAGTTAAAACACTTGAGAAAGAAGGCATAGGTCGTCCGTCAACTTATGCAAGCATTATAGGAACAATTGTAGATCGAGGTTATTCAGTCCTAAATAACAATTCTTTAACTCCAAGCTTTACAGCATTTGCTGTGACGGCACTTCTTGAAGAACATTTTCCTGATCTTGTAGATACCAGTTTTACTGCTCGAATGGAATCTACACTTGATGAGATCTCAACAGGAAAAGTGAGTTGGCTTCCATACCTTAAGGGCTTTTATAAGGGTGATACTGGCCTAGAGAATCAGGTTCAACAAAGGGAAGGGGATATTGATGGAGGCGAGTTTAGAGCTGTTTCCTTGGAGGGACTTTCATCTCTAGTTAGGTTGGGCAAATTTGGAACATATCTGGAATCAAAGCAACTGGGTGAAAATGGCAAGCCCATAACAGCTACTCTTCCACAGGAAATTACTCCCGCAGATTTGGATGAGGATATCGCAGAAATGATTTTAAAACAAAAAGCTGAGGGTCCTGAATCACTTGGGGTTGACCCTGATAGTGGACAGAATCTATATCTATTAAATGGTAGATATGGTCATTTTGTTCAAAGGGGATTAGTAGTCGAATTGAAAGATCTTGGGATTCCAAAAGGTAAGAAAAAATTAGGAAATCTTCGCTTGTTCAAAAGCAGTCAATATGGACTCTATTTGAAGCAGGATTCATCAAAGGTTCAGCTTTTGTTGCCAGAGAATATAAAAGAGGAAGAGATAGATGTTGAAAAAGCACTTGAATATTTAGATGATAAATCATTAAAAAAAGCTCCAAATCCAAAAAGAACTTCCTTGCCAAAGAGTTTAAAACCAGAGGACTTGACCTTTGAGGAGGCCCTTGGATTGATTCAATTACCACGTCTACTGGGAGAGCATCCAGAGGGAGGTAGGATTCAATCAAGTTTGGGTAGATTTGGTCCCTATGTGGTTTGGAGTAAAAATGGTGGTGAAAAAGATTATCGCTCAATTAAGGGTGACGATGACGTTCTTCAAGTAAGCCTAGAAAGAGCTCTTGAGCTTTTATCAATACCTAAAAGAGGAAGAGGCGGAAGAACTGCGTTGAAGGAACTTGGTATCCCAGAGGGAGAAAAAGAAACTATCCAATTATTTGATGGTCCTTATGGTTTATATGTTAAACAGGGCAAAGTAAATGCTTCTCTACCAGAGGGAAAAACCGCTGAAGATATCACTATTGAGGTAGCTATTGAATTATTGGCAGCTAAGAAATCAAGTAAAAAGACAACATCTAAGAAAAGAAAATCTACACAAAAGACAACCAAGTCAACAAAGAAAGATTTAAACTCATCAGCATCAAAAAAAAGTAGTACTCAAAAAGCGCCCTCTACAACTAAAACAGGACGTCTAAGAGCCAGTAAAGTAAGGGTAATTAAAACAAAATAAAGTTTTGAATATTACTAGATTAGTTGAGAAAATATTTATTAGATCATTTCTAATAGTTACCCTTTTTGCTCTTCAATCATGCTCAAATACTCTAATTGGCGAAAAGTTGGAAAGTAGTTTTGATAGCATGGAAAAACCAAGAACTCCAGAAAAAACTAATATTAAGCCACAGAAACCTAATGAAAAAACAAAAATCAAATCAATACTGAAAGATGATAAGAAAGAAAATAAAAATGCTTTTGCTAATACAGTTAAAGAAAATTCAATATCTAATAAAGATAGACTTAGTAAAAAAATAACCAAATCAAAAAAGAAGACTATTTTTAATCCACAACCCTACAGAATTATCTTAAGATTATCAGGTGCAAATCCATCTGCACCAGCGGAGACGGTTACTGAGGCTCTAAGAACTGCAGGTGTCCAATTTGAGGTGGAGAAGATCGAACGTTTTGATGAGGAGGATTTGTCAAAGGATTCATCTTTTAAAAGATAATAATTTTGAACTTAGATAATAAAAACTCTTTAAAAAGTAGATCTCTTTATAAAGCCCCTCTAAGTAAGAGACAAGCTTTGAAAATCGTTGAGTCCTCTTATCTTGCGGCTGCAACAGCTTTGATTTGGATAGCTCTTTATTATTTGCCTATTGGCGGAGCTGTTTTTCGTCTTGCTTTACCATTGCCATTGGCTCTTCTTCAAATTCGGAGAGGTGTCAAAACAGGTATTGAGGGAGTGACAATATGCGTAATGCTATTAACTGCTCTGATGGGTCCGCTAAGAGGACCTTTAGTGCTTTTTCCGTATGGATTGCTTTCCTTATGGTTAGGATATTGTTGGGAAAAGGGATGGAATTGGTGGTTAAGTTGGAGTGTTGGAGTCTCGATTGGAACGATGGGTTTTCTTGTTAGGGTTTTCGTTTTGTCTTTGTTGGTTGGTGAGAATCTATGGGTTATTCTTACTCGTGCTGGAGCGGGATTGCTTGAAAAAGGAATAGATATTTTTAATCTTTCTTTTACTCCCGATATGAGACAAGTTCAAATAGTTGCACTATGTCTAATTATTACTCAAGAAATCATTTACGTTCTATGTTTGCATGCTTTGGCTTATTGGATTTTCCCTAGACTCAAGTCATCTATACCTGAACCACCCGCTTTGCTAGAAAAATTAATTTCTCTAGAATCTAACTGATTAAAAATGACAGGAGACAACTACGTTTTGTTGCCGTCAAGAGTTTTGGCTTTTGGAGAAGGCCTCCATGAGCAAAATGTTGAAGAAAGAGTTCAAAGATGGCAAGAAAATATTACGAACATGGCTTTCTTTTTAATTCTTGCTGGATCTCAAACCGCTGAGATTGAGGGGATTTCTGCTGCTGGTTCAACTGCTGTTTCAAGACGTTATACAGCTGTTGCAGATGCTGAACTTTTATTAAGAGGACCTAATCTTCCGAAAAGATGGCCTTTGCCTCCTTTGCCCGCAGGGGTCTCTCCTGCATTGATTAGTTACGTTGCCTCAAGTTTTTTGAAAATTAAACCAACAATAATATCTGCAGGACTACTACAAACTCCTCCCTTTACTCATGTTTCCTTAGAACCACCAGAGATTGGTCCCGCTAGATGCTTGAGTTCAGGAAATGCAATGGAAAGAACTAGGGTTAAACTTTTATTCGAGGGTGGTTATAAGATAGGTAAGAAATTAAAAAAATCTCTTTTGCTCACAGAGTGTGTCCCTGGAGGTACCTCTACAGCTTTTGCTGTTCTTTCTGGGTTGGGAATAAATGTTAATGGTCTTATAAGTGGAAGTCATAGAAATCCACCTTCAGAATTAAAAATAAAATTAGTTAAACAAGGACTTGAGGCTGCGAAATTAAAGAAGAATCCATCTTCTGTTGAGCTAATGGCTGCTGTTGGTGATCCATTTCAGCCAATTGCAGTTGGTCTTTTAATGGGAGCTAGAGAATCTGGCCAGGAGATTTTATTAGGAGGAGGTTGTCAAATGTTGGCAGTGTTGGCGCTGGCATTAAATGAAATTGAACCTGAGTCACGCTCTGAATTTGTTGGTAAAATTTTAATAGGGACCACATCATGGTTAGTTGATGAATCACTTTCTTCTTCGGAAAATAGAAATTCTTTTATTCATTTAATGAATCATGTCGCTAATCATTTCAAAGTAAATATCCTAGGTCTCGCTAGTGGTTATAGATTTAATGATAGTAAGCAACAGGTTTTGCGAGATTATGAGATTGGTTACGTCAAAGAAGGTGTTGGCGCTGGTGCATTATCGTTACTCGCTCAAATTAAGGGGTTGACGCAGAAAGAAATGATTCAAAGATGTGATATTGAGGTTAGTAATCTATTTAAGTTTGATAATGAAAAAACCTGTCAAGGGATCTAAGTAATATGAATACTAATACGCTAGGAAGGAGAGAATTCATCAAATATGGATTGAGTTCCTCTTTAGTTTTGTTATCTGGGTGCTCAACGTCTCAAAAAAAATTAGCTTTGAGAGGAGTTACCAACAGTTTCCCAAGTGAATTTGTTAATAGTTTGTCTACCGGTTGGGAGTTTTTCCCTATAAAAGATATTGAGTTCAAGAAATCTCCCTATAACTCTGCACTTAACGAAAAAACTGATTTATTAGTCTTAAATGATGGTTGGATTTCTGGTTTACCTATTAATTCACTTCAAGAAATCAAAGCAGATAATATTAGAAATAATTTCAGCAAGCAGACTAGTGCTTTTCTCGATGGATTAGGAAAGGATTATAAAAAAAAGCTTTTTCCTTTAGCTGTTAGTCCTTGGGTGATACTTTTTAGAAATGAAGATTCTTTGGCTCTCAACAATAAGAATTCTTGGGAAGTTGTTTTTTCGAGTTCACTTACAAAACAAATAGTTTTTCCTAAAAGTCCTTATCTTCTGATTTCAATAGCACAAAAAATAGATTTAGTTAATGATTTCTCAAAAATCAAGAGTCAAGCCCAGTCATTTGATGATATGAATGCTTTAAATTGGGTTGTTTCAGGTCGAGCTAATGCAGCAGTTTTACCTTTATCTAGTTGTGTTGATAGCCTTGTTAAAGACCCTCGTTTGTCTGTTCTTTTGCCCCAAGAGGGTAGCCCACTGAATTGGACAGTACTTGCTTCTCCTTCCCTGTCTCCAGAGTCTTTTCCTACTGATTGGTTTAATTCGTTATGGAGCTCTACTTATTTGAGACGTGTAATAAGTAAAGGTTTTTTGCCCCCAACAAATTTCTTAGACTTAAGAAGAAAAAATATAAATGTACCCAAAAGGTATCAATCTATCTTTCTTCCTGAAGAAAGTGTTTGGAATAAATGTTGGTCATTGCCGATTTTAAGTTTTCAGGAAAAAAAAGATTTGGCCTTGAATTGGAATAATTCATAACCGAACTATCTTTGAAATTCAAAAACCTTTTCAGAGACATTTCCAAATACCATAACTAGCATTCTAAAAGTTCTAAGCTCAATAATGTTTACTGGTTTAATTCAGGCTATTGGCACGATCAAGAAAAATAATTTGGGGGTAATTGTTGATGGATGTAACCCTTTCTCTCCGTTAAAACTTGGAGATAGTGTGTCTGTTGATGGAGTGTGTCTAACAGTTTCTGAGTTGATGAATGATTCTTTTTTCTCAAATATAAGTGAAGAGACTCTTAAGAGAACAAATCTTGCAGAAAAAGCTCAGAAAAATGGTTATGTAAATCTTGAGCCAGCATTACGTCTGTCTGACCGATTAGGTGGACATATTGTAAGTGGACACATAGACGGGTTGGGTAAAGTTGTTTCAATCGAAAATTTGAAAAATTCTTGGAATTTGAGAGTATCTTGGGATGATTTAAACTTTTGCAGATATATGTGCGATAAGGCGAGTATTAGCCTAAATGGAATAAGTCTTACTATTGCTGAGATCTATGTTGATGGGTGTGAATTTTCAGTAGCCGTAATACCTCACACGTGGTCAAATACATGCTTGAAGTTTTTGACAATTGGAGAAAAGGTTAATTTGGAAGTTGACTTGATGGCTAAGTACGCAGAAAAACTTCTAAAAGTAAATAATAATGATTCCATTTCGAAACAAAGCCCAGTAATTAATTCTCAGTGGCTAAGTGAGCAAGGTTGGCAGTAGTAATTTTATGTTTAATTTATAAAATTTACTTTGAGGAATTGGTTATTTCTTGAGTGGTAACAAACTTATCGCGCCTGACTCTTTTC